>Ga0307478_10000284_pt1 | contig 55266 bp, 53 predicted proteins | sample atmos_gasesECM4C_2_FD_203713 | JGI IMG/M metagenome (GOLD analysis project Ga0307478, IMG submission 203713) | Hardwood forest soil microbial communities from Morgan-Monroe State Forest, Indiana, United States - atmos_gasesECM4C_05 | ecosystem: Environmental > Terrestrial > Soil > Temperate...
ATCGAGCGAACGGAGTGCAACTCTTAGATCGTTAAGGAATGACATGCTTTTGCTCCCCCTTCGAATCGGTCATAAGCAGCTGGTGGTACAAATTCCCGGTTCGCCCTGCGATCGAGCCAAATAACCCTCTCCCCAGTACGTCGAACGGAGTCCCGCGAAATCGACACACGACACGAAAAAACTTCTGCGTCTTGCCTACAATCCTGGCCAGAGGCCAAGAAAACCACGTTGTGGAGTTGAATGCAACTAACAATCCCTCTCGCGAGTCAATCTAAACTCTTTCCCATGAACGTGTTACGCAAAGCAGATTCCCTGTTTTCCATCCTTGTCATTGCGCGATACTGGGACGTTTTGTCCGGATTCGGACGCCTCCGCCGTTTAAGCACTTGCCATTTTTCTTTCTTTGGGCCCGTCGTCTTCATAACGCCCGCCCACAGGCTTTGTTTCTTTTTCCCATTTTGCTCGGCGAAGGTCAAGGGGCTAGCGGTCTGACAACATAAGGTGCCGCTGATCGGGCAGCCCGAGTCTGTTCTGATGTCTGTAGACTTTGCGCGGCTGCGGCGTCAGGTGTACAGTACGAGCGATTTAGCAGTGAAACGAGGACCTCGCATTGAACCTGCTATTCAGACCTACTACTTCGGCAAAACGGTCCATTCTAATTCTGGCGACGCTTTATTCCATGGCATCTGGCGCAGTGGGCGCGCAAAGCACTTCAACAAAGCCGGGATCGTGGTCCGGGATTCTTTTGTCCAGCGCCTGCAATGCCGACGAAGCCTTTGCGGAATCGCCGGACTGCACCAAGAGCATTCCTGGCGCGAAGCTGGCGCTTTATGACGATACCAACCGGGTGATGTACGGCCTTAGTCCGCAGGAATCCATAACCGCGCACTTGGGAGATGCTGTCACGGTACGCGGCACGCTCGGGGAAGACACGATTCAATTGACTTCCGTAGAGTTGATGTCGATTGGACTCGCGGTGGGACAGGAAGCTCCGGCTTTTTCCGTGCGCGACCAGCTTGGCCGCATACAGACTCTGGATAGCTTGAAAGGATCCAACGGCACCGTTCTGCTCTTTTTCCGTTCGGCGGACTGGTGACCCTTCTGCAAAGGGCAGCTGGTCCAGCTGCAAAGTGCCATCCCGCGATTCGAAAAGCAAGGCGTGAAGCTGGCGGCCATCAGCTACGACTCAGAAGAAATCCTGAAATTTTTTGCAGACCGGCACAAGATCGACTATCCCCTATTGGCGGACCCGGACTCGAAGACCATCAAGGCTTATGGTGTCTTCAACGCCGAAGCCACGGGAATGCAAAAGGGTTTTGCCCGCCCCGGATATTTTTTCATCGACGCCAACGGCATTATTCGCGAAAAATTCTGCGAAGCCAAATACCGCGAGCGGCTCACCGGCAATAGCATTATCGCTAAGCTTTTCCCGGAACTGGGACAGGAAGTCACCGAGACTGTCGAAGCTCCGCATCTCCAACTGACGCTCCAGCAATCTGATCCGACCGGCGTTCCGGGAACGCGCATCACGCTGGTTGCCGAACTACGGCTGCCTCAGGACGTGCATGTGTACGCACCCGGCACTCAGGGATATAAGCCCATTAAGCTCCTCATCGATCCCGTGCAAGCTCTGGAATTCAAACCGGCAGTTTACCCCGCATCCAAGACCCTCTATCTCCCAGCAATTAAAGAGAAGGTGCCGGTGTTCGATGGAACTTTTCGCATCAGCCAGGATGTGAAAGTGGACTCGGGGTCGGCGTTTTGGGGCTCGCTCGGGAAAGAAGGCAAACTCCTCACTATAACGGGAAAGCTTGAATACCAAGCTTGCGACAAAACCATCTGCTATGTGCCTACGTCCGTTCCCGTCAAATGGCAATTGCAGGTTTTTCCGCTAGATCGGACTCGCGCCCCGGCGGACATTCGGCACAAATAGCTAGGCCCCAAATCAAAACGATTCTTGAGTTGACCGATTGCGGATTCAAGTCAAGAATGATTGCACCATGGCGCAAAAACTAGCGGACAAGAAATTGGCGGTTCTGGGAACAGGAAAGCTTGGCGGAATCTTGCTGCGAGCGTACTTGAAGCAGGAGCTTTTCTCGCCGAAGCGCGTTACCGCAACCGTGAAGCACGCGGAAAAGGCCTCGGCGATGGCCAAGGAACTCGGCGTCTCCGTGTCCACCGAGAACAGCAAAGCGGTGCGCGGCGCGGACATCGTGCTCCTCGGCGTGAAGCCGCAAGTCGTCGGCGACGTCTTGAAAGAAATTGCGTCGGAGTTGAATGAAAAGACGCTGGTCATTTCCGTTGCCGCTTCCGTGCCCACCGGCTATATCGAGCAGCGCCTCGGCGGAAAAGTTCCCGTGGTGCGCGCAATGCCCAATACGCCGGCGTCTGTGGGGTGCGGCATGACGGGCATTTGCCGCGGCGCGCATGCGGAGTCCGAGCACCTGGAGATGGCGCGAGCCATGTTCAATGCCGTTGGGCGCACGGTCGTGGTTGACGAAAAAAACATGGACGCGGTGACCGGGCTTTCGGCCAGCGGGCCGGCATTCGCCTACATCATTCTCGAATCGCTCGCGGAAGCCGGCGTCAAAGTCGGTCTCCCTCGCGATGTGGCGACGCTGCTGGCAGCGCAGACCATGAAAGGTGCTGCTAGCGTGGTCTTGGAGACCGGCGACCACCCAGCGCTGCTCAAGGACGCCGTGACCACGCCTGCTGGATGCACTATCGACGGAATTATGGAACTGGAAGAAGGCAAGCTCCGCGTAACGCTCATCAAGGCCGTGGTGAAAGCCACCAGTCGCGCCGGAGAGCTCGTGTTCGAGAAGTAAGCCGCCTTATCATTGACAACGGTGATAGGATGCTGCTTGTGAGGACCTGATGCAGAGCGCCTACATCCCGGTGTTGATTTACGCGGCGCTGGTGATGGCGTTTCCCGCCGTAACACTGGTCCTGGCAAAGTTTATTCGGCCGCCTTCCACGTCGTATGGCGCGAAGCTCAAGCCCTATGAGTGCGGGATTCCCCCGGAGAGCGATGCCCGAGGGCGATATTCCGTGCGGTTTTATATCGTGGCAATGCTGTTCGTGATTTTTGACGTGGAGACCATGTTCCTTATCCCCTGGGCGATTCTCTATAAGGGCTGGGTCACGGTGCACCAGGGGCTGTTTGCTCTTGTTTCGATGGTGGTGTTCCTCGGAATCCTGCTTGCAGGGTATCTGTGGTTGTACAAAAAGGGTGCTCTTGAATGGGCCTGAGCCGAAGTTTCCCGCTCTCTTCAAATCCACCATCCTGTTCCCAAGTTCTTGTGATTGACTAGGTTTGCTGCGTGTGTTAGAAACGCGGCGTTTGAATTTTCGGCTGCTTCTCTGTGGCAGGTTGTGAACGGTACATGGTTCAGCGCACCCTGCCGAACCCCGGGTCCATGGCTGACGAGCCCAAGGAACCTAAACCGCCTCAAGTCCCCACGGGCGATAAGCCCGCAAGCAGCGCAGCCCCTGTGTCCGAGGCCCCTGGCAAACCCGCAGGTGCGAGCGCACCCCCTGCTCCCCCGAAGGCGGCGACTCCTGCCCAGCCCAAACCGCCCGTGGTCTTGCAGACTCCCCTCGACAACGAACTCGTCCAGCGATTTCGCTCCAAGTTTGGGGCCGTGCTTGTGGAAGCCATCGAAGATCGCAAGCAGGCCATCCTGACCGTGGACCGCCCGCGCTTGGTGGAAATAGCGCTGCACCTACGCGACGAAGAGAAATTCGACATGCTCGCCGATTTGACGGCCGTCGACTGGCCCAAGCGCGAGAAGCGCTTCGACGTGGTGCTCGATTTGTATTCCTTCTCAAAGAACGAACGGCTCAGAGTGAAGGTGCAAGCCGCGGATGCGGAAGAAGTCCCCAGCGTCGTCAGCGTTTGGGCGGCGGCGGATTGGCAGGAACGCGAAGTGTTCGATATGTTCGGAATTATTTTTTCCGGGCACCCAAATTTGACACGCATTTTGCTACCGGAGGAATGGCAAGGCTACCCGCTGCGCAAAGATTATGACATTTTGCAGCAGGACACCGCCTGGGTACGGGAAAATCTTGGAATTGAGAGCGGACAGTGAAACGATTTCAGCCGTAAAGGGAACACGACCCTGAGTATCGACACCACTAACGATCACCAGACACTGTTGGGCGCGGATGAGCTGGTCATCAACATGGGGCCGCAGCATCCGTCCACGCACGGCGTTTTGCGCGTCAAATTGAAGCTCGACGGCGAGCGCGTGATCGGCTCGGAATGCATCATCGGCTACCTGCACCGCGGCGTTGAGAAAATCGCAGAGAACCGCACGTATCAGCAATTTGCTCCTTACGTGGACCGCATGGACTATGTCGCGGCGGTCAGCAGCGGCCTGGGATATTGCGAGGCGGTGGAAAAGTTGCTGGTAGTAGAGGCGCCTCCCCGGGCGCGCGTGATTCGCACCATCTTGACAGAGCTGCAGAGGATCGCCAGCCATCTCCTCTGGCTGGGCACGCATGCTTTGGACATCGGGGCGCTCACTCCGCTCTTTTACTGTTTTCGCGAGCGCGAAGAAATTTTGAAAATTTTTGAAAAGTATTGCGGCGCGCGCTTGACCACCCACGCCTTCCGCATTGGCGGGCTGCAATACGAAGCTTACGATACGTTCGAGACGGAAGTGGAACGCTTCTGTCAGGATTTTGAATCGCGCATCGTGGAATACGAGGATTTGCTCACGCAAAACCGCATCTGGATCGGGCGCACCAAGGGCGTGGGAATTCTCTCCGCCGCCGATGCCATCGCGTTTGGCGTGACTGGGCCGGTGCTCCGCGCCAGCGGCGTAAAATGGGACATTCGCAAAGCCGCGCCTTATGCGGCCTACGATCAATACAAATTCGAAATTCCTGTCGGCACCACTGGGGACACCTACGACCGATACCTGGTGCGCATGGAAGAGATGCGGCAATCGCGGCTGATCTGCTTGCAAGCCATCGAAAATATTCCGGCCGGGCCGATCATGGCGAAAGTTGGGAAGGTACTGAAGCCGCCGCCGGGTGAGGTCTACCACGCCATTGAAGCGCCCAAGGGCGAAATCGGCTATTACATCGTGAGCGACGGCACGGTCATGCCGTACCGTGTGCACATACGCCCGCCTTCCTTCATTAATTTGCAGGCTTTCGATCGCATGGTTCGAGGACATCTGGTGGCGGATGTAGTTGCTATCATCGGAACGATTGATATTGTGCTTGGAGAAGTCGACCGATGAATGCCATCCTCCAGGCAACCATCGAGTTCTTAAGGCACTACTGGGCGCCGCTGCTCTGCGGCGTGGCCATCGTCGCGATCCTGCCTCTGGCCGTCGGCTACATCGTGTTGGTGGAACGCAAGCTCATGGCCGACATGCAAGCGCGCCTAGGTCCTATGCGCGTAGGCCCACACGGATTGCTACAACCGATTGCTGACGCGCTGAAATTGCTCATTAAAGAAGACATCATTCCCGACAACGCCGACAAGATGGTTTTCTGGCTCGCGCCCGTTCTTTCCGTTGGCGCGGGACTGCTTTCCATCGCTGGCTTAGCGATTGGCCCAGCTTTTCAGATCGCCCAAGACATCAACATTGGCATTCTCTTTGTTGTCGGCATCAGCGCGATGGGAATTTTCGGCATCGTCCTGGGCGGATGGGCTTCCAACAGCCACTATTCGTTGATGGGCGCGCTACGCAGTTCCGCGCAGTTGGTTAGTTACGAGACCGCCGCGGGCATGGCCCTGGTAAGCGCCCTCCTATTCACGGGCACGCTGAATATCAAATCCATCGTGGAAGTGCAGAGCAACGAGGGCATCTGGTTCGTGATGCTGGCCCCGGTGGCCTTCTTCACTTATCTTGTCGCTTCCATCGCGGAGACCAACCGCGCGCCGTTCGATTTGCCGGAGGCGGAATCCGAACTCGTCGCCGGGTATATGACGGAGTTCAGCGGTTTCCGTTGGTCGCTCTATTTTCTCGCCGAATACACCAACATGATCGTGGTAGCTTCCGTGGCCACGACTTTATTCCTCGGCGGCTGGCTTCGGCCCTTCGCTCACGTTTCCTGGCTGAATTCTCTGGATTTTCTTCCCACGCTCTTCATGGTCGTCGTCGCCGCCTATTGCGTCCTTCGCATGCCAAAGCAACCCACCCGCGTGCAGCAGTTGTTCATGCTGGCCGTGGCAGGATTGTGTTTTGTCGTGGCGCTGGTGCTGCTGGTGCCCGTTGTGGTGCCGATTGCCCATCCGTTTTATGCCGGCATTCACGGCGGCTTCTGGTTCATTTGCAAGGTGAGCCTATACATCTATTTCTTCATGTGGCTGCGATTCACGATCCCGCGGTACCGCTTCGACCAGTTGATGCGCCTCGGGTGGCACTTCCTGATCCCGCTTTCCATCATCAATGTCTTGCTGGTTGGTGTGGCTCTGATCGCCGCATCGTACTTGAACTTGCATGGCTGGGGATTGCTCTTGGTTACGACTCCCGCCGCCGTCATCACTCTTGTAGTCGCGCTGCTGATTCTGTCCGCCGAGAAACAACGCGACGTCCGGCACGATCCCAACGCCGCTTCGGATTTTTATGCTGGATAAAGTCCTGTTTTATTTCTTCGCCGCGATCGCCGTGGCCAGCGCCGCCCTCATGGTCACGCGCCGAAACGTTGTTCATGGCGCCATCTTTCTGATCACGGCACTGCTCGCCACTGCTGGAATTTTCTTGCAACTGCGCGCCGAGTTTTTGTTCATCGTCCAAATCATTCTTTACGTCGGCGGCATCATGGTGCTGTTCGTCTTCGTGATCATGCTTGTCAATTTGGACGTCGCGCTCCAGCAGATTCAGTTTGCGCGCAAGAAGTGGGTCGCTCTCCTGGTCGCGTTGGCGCTGGCCGCTCAAGTCGGGCTCATGTTCTGGTCGTCCGGCAAAATGCCGGGGCAGGGCTTACCGGTTTTGACGGCCGCCGCCGCGACGAGCTTGCCGCCCAATTCCGAAACGGTGGCGCACAGCCTGTTCGAATCGTATCTGTTGCCGTTTGAGATTGCCTCGGTCTTATTGCTCGTGGCCATGATCGGCGCCGTCGTCATGGCCAAGAAAAGGACGTAACGCAGCGATGCTTCCGATCGAGAACTATCTGTTCCTGAGTCTCGCTCTCTTCATCATCGGCGTGATCGGCGTCGTCACGCGTCGCAACGTCATCGTCGTGCTCATGTCCATCGAGCTGATTTTGAACGCCGTGAACATCAACCTGGTGGCCTTTTCCCGTTTGTACGGCGACGTCACGGGCCAAGTTTTTGCGCTGTTCATCATTGCCGATGCCGCTGCCGAAGCCGCCGTGGCGCTCGGAATCATCATCGCGTTCTTCCGCAATCGCGAAACGGTCTTGGAAGACGAAATGGATTTGCTGAAGTGGTAGCGCAAGAAATGAAAGAAGAAAACAAACTGGCATGACGCCCACGGGCTACTTTCTCGCTCATCTCTGGCTCATTCCGCTGTTTCCCCTGGCCACAGCGGCGCTCATGCTTTTCTTCGGCAAGCGCTTGCCGAATAACGCCGTCAGTGTGCTTTGTGTCGGCAGTGTCTTTGTGTCGTTCATCCACGCGGCCGGCGCAGTGATTCAATTACTTTCCGCCGCTCCCGAAAATCGCGTCGCTCAACAAATCATGTTCGAATGGCTCACCCCCGGCCCGATGCAAACAACCAGCGGCCAGGCCATCCGCTTCGTCGCCGACTGGGGCTTCCTCCTCGATCCGCTTTCCTGTGTCATGGTGCTGGTCGTCACCGGCGTCGGTTTTCTCATCCACGTCTACTCCATCGGCTACATGGGCCACGAAGGCGGCTACTACCGCTTCTTTGGCTACATGAACCTCTTCATGTTCGCCATGCTGACGCTGGTCCTCGCGAACAATATGCTTCTCATGTTTGTCGGTTGGGAAGGCGTCGGCCTCTGCAGCTACTTGCTGATCGGTTTTTATTTCCTGAAAAAATCCGCTTCCGACGCCGGCAAAAAGGCCTTCATCGTCAACCGCATTGGTGACGCTGGCTTCATCCTCGGCATTCTTCTCACCGCCGTCACGCTTGGCAGCGTCCGCTTTACCTCGCAAGGCTTGCCCGACACATCTGGCGCTTCAGGAATTTTGCAAGTCTTAAAAGCAGCCAGGGATTCCGGAACGTTGGCAGTCCTCCTCCCGACGATGACCGCCATCGCCCTCCTGCTCTTCATCGGCGCGGCGGGCAAATCTGCGCAGATTCCTCTCTACGTTTGGCTCCCCGACGCCATGGAAGGCCCCACTCCGGTCAGCGCGCTGATCCACGCTGCCACCATGGTCACCGCCGGCGTCTACATGGTCGTGCGCATGAACGCCATCTACCAACTCTCGCCGGTGGCCTTGAATGTGGTCGCCGTAGTCGGCGCAACAACCGCAATCTTCGCGGCCTCCATGGCCCTCGTCCAAAACGACATCAAAAAAGTTCTCGCCTATTCCACCATCAGCCAGCTTGGCTACATGTTCCTGGCGTTAGGCGTCGGCGCCTTCGCCGCTGGAATTTTCCACCTGATGACCCACGCCTTCTTCAAGGCGCTCTTGTTCCTCGGCGCTGGCAGCGTCATTCACGCCATGTCCGGGGAACAGGACATCCGCAAGATGGGCGGACTATGGGATAAAATTCCGTATACCGCGTGGACTTTTGCCGCCGCCACTCTGGCGATCGCCGGAATTTTTCCTTTCGCCGGATTCTTCAGCAAAGATGAAATTCTCGGCCAGGCCTTCGACCGCTTTTTCCTGCTGTGGATCGTCGGCTATATCACCGCGGGCTTGACGGCCTTCTACATGTTCCGGCTTTTCTTTCTTACTTTCATTGGGTACTGCCGGGCGGACGAGCACGTGGAGAAGCATATTCACGAGTCGCCGCGGCCGATGGTGCTGCCCCTTATGATTCTCGCGGGCTTTTCACTCATCGGCGGCTGGATTGGGTGGCCGGAAGTGCTGAGAGGAGAAAACCGTTTTGAGCGCTTTCTCGATCCCGTTCTGGGTGGCGTTATGCCAGAGACGGGAACAGTGAGAATCGCGCACCATGCTTTTTTCAAGGAGATTTTCCTGATGTTGGCGTCATTGGCCATCGTCGCCGCAGGTTTTTGGTTCGCGTACGAATTTTATCACTCCAAGAGAATCGCTCCAGAATTGATTGCCGCAAAATTGCCGAAGCTGTACCAATTACTCGTGCACAAGTATTATGTCGACGAAATTTACGACGCCGCCGTGGTCGATCGCACCAAAGACCTCGGCACTCTGTTCGGCCTCTTCGATGCCAACGTCATCGACGGCGTGGGCGTCAACGGCGCCGGCTGGCTCGCCCGCTTCGTTTCCAAACTTTCCATGTGGTGGGACAAGTGGATCATCGACGGCCTCCTGAATTTGACCGCCAAGATGATGCAGCTTCTGAGCTATCCGGTCCGTCTGCTGCAAACCGGAATGTTTTCCAGTTACGCGATGCTGATTTTGGTCGGCCTAGTCGTTCTTCTGGCGTATTACGGGCACCATGTGCAGGTCATGCTGCGCAGCGTGCGCTGAGAGGCGATGAGAATGGACTTTTTTGCGAATCATATCTTGAGCGCGGTGTTGTTTACTCCGCTCGTGGGCGCCTTGCTCATGTTGCTCATCCCGCGCGAAAACGAGAACGCCCACAAAATCATGGGGAATGTCTTCGGCGTCCTCGGCTTCCTGGTTTCGCTTCCACTGCTTCGCTGGTGGAATCCGGGGGATCGGCCCTTTTCCTTCGAAGAAACCGCCAATTGGATACCCTCCATTGGCGCGAAATATCATCTCGGCATCGACGGCATTAGCCTGCTGCTCGTCATGCTCACCACGTTCCTCGGCATGATCGCCATTCTCTCGTCCTGGAGCGCCATTCATCTGCGCACCAAGGAGTATTACATTCTGCTCTTGCTGTTGCAGACCGGCATGCTCGGCGTCTTCGTTTCCCTCGATTTCTTCCTCTTCTACGTTTTCTGGGAAGTGATGCTTGTCCCCATGTACTTCCTCATCGGCGTTTGGGGCAGCGACCGCCGCCTCTACGCCGCCATCAAATTTTTCCTGTACACCCTGGCCGGTTCCGTGGTGATGCTGCTGGCCATCCTGGCGCTCTACTTCTACGCTCCTGCAGGCCCGGGTGCGACCCGCACCTTCGATGTTCCCACGCTGCTCGCCGCCGCCGAGCACTTTACCGACCCGCTGAAAGTCTGGCTCTTTTGGGGCTTCTTCTTCGCTTTCGCCATCAAAGTCCCGATGTTTCCGTTCCACACCTGGCTCCCCGACGCGCACACGGAAGCGCCCACCGCTGGCTCCGTCATCCTCGCCGGTGTCCTCTTGAAAATGGGCACGTACGGTTTCATTCGCTTTTCTCTCCCGCTACTCCCAACCGATGCTGCCTTGAGACACAAGATCATTGAAATCGTCATCGTGCTTTCCTTAATCGGCATCATTTACGGCGCGCTCGTTTGTCTCATGCAAAAAGACATGAAGCGCCTCATCGCTTACAGCTCCGTCAGCCATCTCGGCTTCTGCACGCTGGGAATTTTCGCGCTCACGCCCAATGGCCTCGCCGGCAGCGTGCTCCAGCAGATCAACCACGGCATTTCCACGGGCGCGCTCTTCTTGATCGTCGGCGTGCTCTACGAACGCCGCCACACTCGCATGATCTCCGAGTTCGGCGGCTTGGCGACGCCCATGCCGAATTTCGCCGCCATCTATTTGATCGTCAGCCTCAGTTCTCTCGGCATGCCGTTGCTGAACGGCTTCATCGGAGAGTTCACCATCTTGCAGGGCGCCTTCCAGGTAAGCAAAGCCTGGGCCGCCTGGGGCTCGCTCGGGGTCGTGCTTGGCGCGGCATACCTCTTGTGGCTCTACCAGCGGGTGATGTTCGGCCCGGTCACGCAATTCGCCAACGAAGAGTTGCCAGACTTGAATCTGCGCGAGTATGCCACGCTCGTTCCGCTCGTGATTCTGGCGTTCTGGATCGGCATCTATCCCAAGCCGTTCTTCAACCTCATCGAAAAGCCCGTGCAAAGAATCGTCGAGCAGGTGAACCCGCATTTCTATGAAGCGGAGCGCGCAAAATTGCCTCCCGCGGAACTCCACGCCGCTGCGGCGGAGACGAAATAGCCGCCGCATGAGCGTCCCCATCATCAACTCGCTTCTCAGCTATCTCCAGGGTGACGGCGCCGTCATCCTTCCGGAGATCGAACTCGTCCTCTTTGGACTAGGCATCCTGCTGATCGATTTCTGGATCGAGGAAAAAGAAAAAATCCTGAATGCCGGCCTGGCGCTCGCGGGCACATTGTTCAGCGCCTTCACTCTGTGGCGGCTGCGAGGCGCAGTCGCGGTGCGGGGCGACCTCTATGGATTCCGCGAGTCGGTGGTGATCGATCCTTTTTCCCTCTTTTTCGCAGCCCTCTTCCTGGCGGCCACCGCGCTTGTGATTCTCTTGTCCGTGAAGTACCTGGAAATCGAGAAAGAGCAAGAAGGCGAATACTATGCCCTTCTCCTCTTTGCTTGTGTCGGAATGATGTTCATGGCCTCCGGCATCGACCTCATCGTCATGTTCCTTGGGCTGGAGACCATGGCCCTCAGCTTCTACGTGCTCAGCGGTTTCCTCCGCCGCGAAAAGCGTTCGAATGAAGCTGCCCTCAAGTATGTCCTGCTCGGCGCCTTCAGCTCCGGAATCCTGGCCTACGGTTTTTCAATACTCTATGGCTTGACTGGAACGACCAGCATTGGAAACATGCGGGCGGCTTTTGATCCGCGAAGTCGTCTGGCAGCGGTGATCGAGTACAGCCGTCTATCTGGGGGACTGGGCGACCAAGCACGCCAGGTCCTCTCGGAGCGGTATCCGGCGGCGCTACACGTCGATCCCTCGTTGCTGCACAAAGCACCTCTTTTTCTTGCTGCGGCGTTTGTGCTGGTCGCTGTGGGCCTCTTCTTCAAAATTGCCGCGGTGCCTTTTCATCAATGGGCTCCCGACGTTTACGAAGGCGCGCCAACTCCTGTCACTGCCTATGTCAGCGTGGCCTCCAAGACTGCCAGCTTTGCGCTGCTCTTGCGATTGTTTACCTCCGTTTTCGAGTCTTCCCATCCGGCGTGGATTTATCTGATTGCTGGCGTGGCCGTCGCTTCGCTCACTTGGGGCAATCTCGCCGCCTTGACCCAAACGAACGTAAAGCGTCTCCTCGCCTACTCTTCGATTTCCCACGTTGGCTACATCCTGCTCGGTCTCGTGGCCTGGAACTCCACCGCGTTCACGGGCATAGCTTTCTACTTGCTCTCCTACGTTTTTATGACCGCGGGCGCGTTTGCGGTCATCATCGTTCTTCGCCAGAAAGGCTTGATCGGCGAGGAACTCGACGACTTGAACGGCCTTTACCAGCGCAGCCCCGCCGCTGCCGTACTGCTCCTCATTTTCATGCTTTCGCTTGCGGGCATCCCTCCCACCGCCGGCTTCATGGGCAAGTACTTCATTTTCCTTTCGCTCATCGAGACGCACCACCCCGTTCTGGCCGTTTTCGCCGTCCTTTATATCGTCCCCGCGCTTTACTACTACTTCCGCATCGTGGTCCACGCTTGGCTCAAGCAGCCCGGCGAGGCCCCGCGTCCCGTCATGACCGGCGCCCAGGCCATCGCCCTGGGCATCGCCCTGTTTGTCACCCTCGCCGCTGGGTTGTATCCTGAGCCTTTCACAAAGCTCGCCCAATATGCCTTCGGACAATAAGCCGGAAAACCCCCCGTCACCCTCAGCGGAAAAGGCCAAGGAAGCCTCCAATCAGGCAGCCATGGCCATGGAGCTGCCTTTCGTCCTCGTCTCGGCTGTCGTTGTCGGTGGGCTCTTGGGGTATCTTCTCGATCGCTGGTTGCACAGCAAGCCGGTTTTCCTGCTCCTTCTTGGCGGCATAGGCTTTTACGCCGGTGTGCGAGACATTCTCCGGCGGCTCGGAGGAAGCGGCGATGGTACCAAGCGCAGCTGAATCCGTGCCCGCTGCCCTTACCGAACGGCGCATCTCTCGCCTGACCCTGCTCATCGGCCTGCTCGCAGCTCTGGTGGTCGCTCTGCTTCGCAACCGGCTATGGGGCGCGGGCTTAGGGATTGGCGCGGTCCTTTCGTGGCTGAATTTTCGCTGGCTCCGGCGGGGTTTGGATGCTTTAGTCATTGCCTCCACTGCTCAAGCTGGCAAAGATAAGCCGGTTGTTCCCCTTCAGAGCTATTTCGGCATGCTCTTCCGCTATGGGTTGATAGCCCTCGCCTTGTATGTTATTTTTATCTATCTGAGAGTTCCCCTGGTTAGCATGATCGTGGGTTTGTGTGCTTTGGGAGCTGCCACCGTCGCCGCGAGTGTGTACGAAATCTTGTATCCTGTGGACTAAGGCATGGTCGAACACGTCACCGGACTTACGCTGCTCGTGAATCATTACCTGGGGCCATTTGCAATGGCGTTGCTTTCCTGGCTCCACGTCACACCCGAAAATCCCGAGACCCCTATTCCGCAACATGTGGTGATGGGCGTCGTGGTGCTGATTCTCGGCTCGCTGCTGGCGCTGTTTCTCCGCTCGCGCCTTTCCGTCGAGAAGCCGGGGGCTACTCAGCAAGTGGCCGAACTTCTCCTCACCAACCCGCTGGGCTTCGGCATCCAGGATCTTCTTGAAGAAAACGTCCATCACGGTGCCCTCCAGCTCGTTCCGTTCGTCGGTACTATCTCCGTTTTTGTGCTCTTGTCGAATCTTCTCAGCGTCTTCCCGCTTTTTGCCGCTCCCACTGCTAACAAAACGGTTCCGCTGGGCTGCGCGATTCTCACTTTTTTGTATTTCAACTGGCAAGGAATCAAGCACCACGGCGTTGGCCATTACCTGTTGACGTTTGCCGGTGCCCCGAAAAAGTTGGGCGATTGGTTTCTAGCTATCTTGCTTTTCCCCGTTGAAATCGTCAGCACCTCGGCTCGTATTCTCTCCCTGACGGTCCGCCTCTGGGCCAACATCCTGGCGAGTGACCTCCTCTATACGATTTTCTTGAGCCTATTTTCCTTGGCCACGGTCGCGGCTTGGTCGAAGTCTTCGGTCTTCGGCATGGTTATCGCCGTGCTGCCCGCCACCATTCCCATCGCTTTTATCGGCCTGCATATTTTTGTGGCCATCATTCAGGCTTACATTTTCACGGTTCTGCCCTCGGTCTATCTGGGCATGGCCACGGCCGACGAGCACTAATCTAGTTTTGCCGGTGATTCGTTTCCGGCAATGCGCTGCTTCAGTGTGCGCCCGGCGGCACGGTGTCCGGGAACCACCTCCTGGCGGCGATTCATAAGGAGGAAGTGATGAAGAAGTGGACGATGGTGTTGGTGGCGCTCGCGGCGGTGATGTTGATTGCTCCGTCCGCGTTCGCGCAAGACTCCGCAGGAGCGGCCGGAAGCAAGGGCCTTTTGGCCATTGCCGCGGGCTTCGGCATGGCTCTGGCGGCTTTTGGCGGCGCGCTGGGGCAGGGCCGTATCGCCTCGGCGGCTTGCGAAGGCATGGCCCGCAATCCCGGAGCCGCGGCGGCCATCCGCGCGGCTATGATTCTCGGTTTGGTGTTCGTCGAAACGCTCGCGCTCTTCACCCTGGTAATCATCTTCGTGAAGATTTGAATCCCGCGTACCGGAGTTTAGAAAGGGTTTCGGAAACGGCTCGGCGGCGCAACCCTCCGGGCCGTTTTCCTTTCGCCAAGCCGTCCCCAACGCGATGGGCCTCCAAGTCACCGGAAAAATCTAACCTATGGAGGGCTTGCCGTGCCTTCGCCAAAGAGCTAACGCCCGAGAAGCGTCGGCTGCAGAATGAACTGGATGACGGGATTGGGGTAAAGCCCGAACAGAATCGTGCCCGCGACGGTAATTAGCAGCACCACGTTCACGCCGATTGGGAAGTACACCGGTCCGAGCGCCTGCACTTCCGCGCTGGACTCGCGCATATACATCACCACGATCACACGCAAGTAGTAGTAAGCCCCAATCACGCTGTTGATGGCCATCAGCGCCGCAAGCCACAGCAGGTGCGAATTCACGGCCGCCTTGAAAATATAAAACTTGCCGAAGAACCCCGCCGTCACCGGCAGTCCGAGCAGCGAAAGCAAGTAAACGCTCAGCGCCGCCGCCACCCACGGCTGCCGCTGCGAAAGCCCCGCGTAGTCGTCCAGCGAAAGATTCTTCTCGCCCATGCCGCCCAACTGCGAAACGATCGTGAAGGCCCCAAGCTTCACCAGGGCGTAGCTAAGGAGATAAAAAAGCACCGCCGCATAAGCCGGCGCCGCGTCAGAAGAATTATCGCGCGCCATCAGCGTGACCGCCGCAAACGCCACCAGAATATAGCCGGCGTGCGCGATCGAACTGTACGCCAGCAGCCGCTTCACGTTGGTCTGCACCAGTGCGCCCAGGTTCCCAGCGAACATCGTAAGCGCCGCGAGCACCCAGAAGGCCCAGAACCAGAAGTGGGTCGCCGCCGGAACCGTTGCGAAGATCCGCAGCAACAAAGCAAAAGCCGCCGCCTTCGGTCCCGCAGAAAAAAGCGCGGTGACCGGCGTCGGCGCTCCTTCATAAACGTCCGGCGTCCAAACCTGGAACGGCGCCGCGGCCACTTTGAATCCCAGCCCGATCAGAATCATTGCCAGTCCCAGCTCGAATAGCGTGCTGTGAAGCAGCTCCGCGGAGTCCATCTTCAGGAGCATCGTCGTGCCACTTGAACCGTACACCAGAGCAATTCCGTAGAGAAAAAAAGCCGTGGCAAACGAACCTAGCAGAAAATACTTCATCGCCGATTCGCTGGACTTCAGCGCATCGCGCCGGTATCCCGCCAGGATGTAGCTGGAAATCGAACTCATCTCCAGGCCGATGAACGCGGTCAGCAATTCCTGCGCCGAAGCCAGCACGCCCATCCCCGCCGCCGCGAAGAGCAGCAGCGAATAAAACTCCGCAAAGGGCAGCCGTTCCCGCTCCAGGTAAGGCCCCGCAGCCAACACCACCAGAAACGCCACCGTGCCTACCAGCAGCCGGAAAAAGAAACTGAACGAATCGGATTGCACCAGCCCGCCAAATCCCGGCCCGGCGTGCATCGCCGCCGTCACCGAGGCCGCCGTTCCCGCCAGCGTGCCAATCAACGCCATGAACGTGAAAAAGTGGCGACTGCGCACGAATGGCTGCAACAACATCGCCAGCACGCCGAAGCCGCACCACACCAGTTCGGGAAGCACTCGATAAGCGTCGATGACGCGGGGCAGCATTTAGCGGATTCCCAGCCTTTCCATCAAAATAACTTTCGCGGCGGCGCTCGCGGAATCGCGCTTCGCTTGCGGCGTGATCACGCTCGGCACTGGCAAGTTCGGCGCGGTGGCTTCATACGCCCGCTGCGGTTCAACTTGATCGATCACGTCTTGCGCGGGGGAGGCCGTGCGCGCGGTAATAAATGTCGAGCCGATGCCCATCCACAGCGTGACGACCGTCATGGTTGCCAGAATCCACTTCTCGCGCGCAGAGGCATCGGGCAGCGTGCGATTTTTCTCCCGTGTGATCTCGCCGAAAAACACGCGCTGATACGACCACAGCAGGTAACAAGCCGAGAGAATCACGCCGAGCGCGGCCCACGAAGCCCATCCCCAGTGCCGCTGATAAGTGCCGAGCAAAATTAAATATTCACCGACAAAACCATTCAGCATCGGCAAGCCCAGTGAGGACAGCGCGACAAACAAGAAGAACGCCGCCAGCTTCGGCATGGGCGTGGCCAGCCCGCCGTACTCGCTGATTTCAAACGTGTGCCGCCGGTCGTAAAGCATGCCTACGAGCAGGAAGAGTGCACCTGTCGAAATGCCGTGCGCCAGCATCTGGTAAACCGCGCCCTGCATGGAAATGCTATGGAACGCGAAAATGCCCAGCACCACGAAGCCGAGGTGGCTGACGGAAGAATAGGCGACAAGCTTTTTCAGGTTTGGCTGCACCATGGCCACCAGCGCGCCGTAAATAATGCCGATGATGGCCAGCGCGGCCACCCATCCAGCCGCGCGTCGCGAAGCCTCGGGGAAGAGCGGCAGGCAGAAGCGAATCATGCCGTAGGTGCCCATCTTCAGCAGCACGCCCGCCAGCATCACCGAGCCGGCCGTCGGCGCTTCCACGTGCGCGTCCGGCAGCCAAGTGTGCAGTGGGAAAAGCGGGACCTTAATCGCAAACGCCACGAAAAACGCCAGGAACAAAAGCATTTCGCTCGTGGAAGAAAGCTCCAGCCCGCCTTCTGAAGCGGGAGTATGCAGCAAAATTTGGATCGTCGGCAGATCAAATGTGCCGGTGGCGTTGTAGAGCCAGATGATGCCGATCAGCATGAAGATCGAGCCGGCCATGGTGTAGAGGATGAATTTCACGGCGGCGTAAACGCGGCGCTCGTGGCCCCAAATGCCGATCAGCAGCGCCATGGGAATCAGCATCACTTCCCAGAAAAGAAAGAAAAGAAAAAGATCCAGCGAGAGGAACACGCCGACAACGCCGACTTCCAGCATCAGCAGCATCACGAAAAATTCCTTGGCGCGGTGCTCGATGCTCTTCCATGACGCCAGAATCGAAATGAGCGTCAGGAACGCCGTCAGGATCACCAGGAACAAACTGATTCCATCCACGCCCAAGTGATAATTGATCGGCGGCTGGTTGATCCACTTGAAGTACTCCACCAGGTGATATCCGGTGGCGCCAGTGGGGACGGCACGGATCATCAATACCGAGAACAGGAATTCCGCCAAGGAAACGACCAGCGCGATGAAGCGGATGAACTTGTGATCGTCGCCGCGCAGCAGCAAAAGCGCCAGCGCTCCCACGGCCGGGAAGAAGATCAGCACGGAAAGCAAATGTCCGGCGGGGAGCATCAATGCACCATTCCAATGACGGGCCTTCCGGCGGAAGGCCAGAAGAAGATGACGCCAATAATCACAATGGCTCCCACAACCACCCACACCGCATAACTGCGCGTGTTTCCGGATTGCGTGTGGCGCAGTCCATCGCCGATGGCTATAGCTCCGTCGGCAATTCCGTTCACCGCGCCGTCGATGCCGGCCACGTCGGCACCTTTCCAGAGCACGTTGGTGGAAATCCACAGCAGTGGCTTGACCACCACGGCCGCGTAAATCTCATCCACGTAGTACTTGTTCAACAAAGTTGTGTAAGCCGGCTGGAGCGATTTGGCGAGTCCGTCCGCCTTTTCCGGTTTCTTGAGATACAACCACCAAGCAACCGCAAGACCGATGACTGCGGCGCTCACGGCTACCGCGGCGAGGATCAATTCTAATTGGTGAACAGCAGCTTCTCCAGCTGCCTCGACAGATTCATGTCCGCCAAAAACTGGCGCCAGGAAATTGCTGAAATAGTCCGGGCCGCTGAAAAATGCGGGCAGCGCAAACCAGCCGCCCACCACCGAGAGTACCGCGAGAACCACGAGCGGCCCCAGCATGCTCCAGGGTGATTCATGGACGTGCACCTTGCGCTCGTCAAAGCGCTGGTTGCCCCGAAACGTCAGAAAAATGAGCCGAAACATGTAAAAGGAAGTGAGCAGTGCTGTCAACAAACCGAACGTATAAAGAACGCGGCCGCCGTTCTGACTTTGGAATGCCGCAAAGAGAATCGCGTCCTTGGAAAAGAAACCGGCGAAGAAAGGAATGCCCGCGATAGCCATGGTCGCGACCAGCATGGTTCCAAACGTCCAGGGAATCTTTTTGCTGAGACCGCCCATGCGGTTCATGTCTTGCTCGCCGCCCACGGCGTGAATCACGCTGCCAGCCCCGAGGAACAGCAACGCTTTGAAGAACGCATGCGTCATCAAGTGGAAAATTCCCGCCGAGAAAGCGCCAACGCCGCAGGCCAGGAACATGTAACCAAGTTGGCTTACCGTGGAATACGCCAAAACTTTCTTGATGTCCGTCTGCACCAGTCCGATGGTCGCCGCAAAAAATGCCGTCGCGCAGCCCACGATCGCCACGACCAACATGGCCGTCGGCGCGTGCGTGAACAGAACATGCGAACGGGCAACGACGTAAACGCCAGCGGTTACCATCGTCGCTGCGTGAATCAGCGCGCTGACCGGCGTCGGCCCTTCCATCGCGTCCGGAAGCCAAACATATAGCGGCAATTGCGCCGACTTTCCGCACGCGCCCATGAAGAGCAGTAAACACGCAAACGTCAAGGTGCCAAGATGTCCGCGCAACTCAACGGGCCAGCCCCCGAGCGTGGAACTCGTGAAGATGGCTTGGAAATCCAGCGTATGGAAGGCGCGGAACAGCAGGAACATTCCGAGCATAAAGCCAAAGTCACCGATGCGGTTGACGATGAACGCTTTCTTTCCCGCATCCGCGGCGGACTTCTTCAAGAAATAAAATCCGATCAGCAGGTAGCTGGAAAGTCCTACGCCTTCCCAGCCAACGAAGAGCAGGACGTAGTTCGCGGCCAGCACCAGGATCAGCATGAAAAACATGAACAAGTTGAGGTAGGAAAAGAAGCGGTAGTATCCGCTTTCATGCGCCATGTAGCCGGTCGCATAAATGTGAATCAGCCAGCCGACTCCGGTTACCACCAGCACCATGACCACGGTGAGCTGGTCCATTTGCAGGTCGAAGCCGGCGCGGAAATTTCCCGCCGCAATCCAGGTGAAAAATTCCTTGCGAAAAACAACTTGGCCCGAGTCGAAAAATTCGCGCACCGCTTCTAGGGCGCACAGAAAAGAAATCCCCGTCGAGCCAATCGCCGCGCCGTTAACAAATTTATTCGGCCACTTCGCACCAAAAAGCCCGTTCATCGCCGAGCCCAGCAGCGGCAGCAACGGGACTATCCACAAGTATTCGAGCATCGGATAAGTGGGCATTAGAGTTTGAGCAAGTCCACGCGTTCGACATTGAGCGTTTCCCGGTTGCGCGCGATCAAGATGATGATTCCCAGACCCACGGCCGCTTCCGCCGCCGCCACCACAATCACGAAGAGCACAAAAACTTGTCCGTCGAGTTTGCCCAGTGCCTGGCTGAAGGCTACGAACGCCAGATTCACGGCATTCAGCATCAGTTCGATAGACATGAAAATCGTGATGATGTTGCGCTTGAAAATAAAGGCAAACACGCCCAGCCCGAACAAGATCGCGCTCAAGACCACGTAATAACTCGTCGGCACCATCTCAGGTTTTCTCCCGCTGCGCGAGCACCGTGGCTCCCAGCACGGCCACGAGAATCAAAAACGAAGTCAGCTCGAACGGATAGACGAAGTCCTTAAAAATCATGTTCGAAATGCCCAGGGTCGAAGAAATTTCTCCGGTTTGCGGCACCGCTTGCACGCCCGCTGCCGACTTCGCGATCGTCGCCGCCACTACTCCGGCCAGCGCTACGACCAGCAGCAGGCCCGGCGCTCCCGCCATTTTCGAGATGCTAGTGTGCTCTTCCACGCCCGCGTTCAACAGCATGATCACGAAAACGAACAGCACCATGATCGCGCCGCCGTAAACGATGATCTGCACCGCGGCCACGAATTCCGCGCCAAGAAGCAGATAAAGCCCCGCCAGAGCAACCATCACCACGATTAGCGACAGCGCGCTATGAATCGGATGCTTCTGCAAAATCAGGCTGATCGCGCCAATCACCGCGAGCGCCGCGAGCACGAAGAAGACAACGAGCGGCGCGGTCATTTGCCACCCCACGTCATTCTCGCCAGAATGACGAAACTGGTCGCGATCACGTTCACGATCGAAAGCGGCAGCAGCAATTTCCAGCCGAAGGCCATTAACTGGTCATAGCGGAAACGCGGCAGCGTCCCGCGCATCCAGACGTACACGAACAGAAAACCAAGAATCTTGGAAAGCAGCCAGAATGGCCCTTGGATAAATTCGTTCACGATTGGAAGCAAAACAAAAAGCGCACCCAGCCCGGCGATCGCCGTTCCCACGCCCGGCAAAATAATTCGCCCAAAAACCGTTTCATAACGAATCCCATCCCAGATGACCCACAACCCGAAGGGAATCAGAATCGCCGACGGCAAATAATGTGTGAAAGTCCACGAAGCAGGGAAGGGAGACAGCCATCCGCCGAAAAACATAATAGAGCACAAGCACGAAACTGTGATCATGCTGGTGTACTCGGCGATAAAAAACATCGCGAATTTAAAGCTGGCGTACTCGGTATGGAAGCCGGCGACCAACTCCGACTCCGCTTCGGGCAAATCAAACGGCACGCGATTCGTTTCCGCGACGGCGGCAACGAAAAAACAAAAAAATCCGACGATTTGCGGCCAGATATTCCATCCGAGAAATCCCCATTCCGGATGGTGGGCCTGCGCCTCGATGATTTTTTTCAGGTTGAAGCTGCCCGCCATCAGCAGCACGCCGACTACGGACATCGTCAGCGCCAGCTCGTAACTAATCATTTGCGCCGAGCTGCGCAGCCCGCCGAGCAGCGGATACTTGCTGTTCGAAGACCATCCCGCCAGAGCCACGCCATAAACGCCCATCGCCGTGATCGCGAAAAGCGCCAGGATGCCCATGTTTACATCGGGAGGTGCGATGCCCAGATAAATGTCGTGATTGAACAAGCGAATCGGGTCCGGCCCAAACGGGATGAGTGCAATCCCAGTGAGGGCCAGTGCCAAAGCCAGCAGCGGCGCAAGATAATAGACAAGTTTATCGACGCCCGCGGGCGTCGGGTCTTCCTTGAAAAGAAATTTCACGCCGTCGGCTAGCGGCTGCAGCAATCCGTGCGGGCCGGTGCGATGCGGCCCCCAGCGCGACTGCATGTGCGCCACGACTTTGCGTTCGAACCAAGTCAGATACGCGTTTACCGTCAGCACGATGAACAGCAGCAGCGCGATCTTTACGAGCGTGATGACCAGCTCGGCGTTTGTGGACAAGAAAGAATTCACAGCGGGGTTTTCGCCTCCGGCAGGGATTCCATCATGGTGCAGAAGCGTCCAAGCGTTCCGCTGGTGAACAGCGTGTCGTTTGCGGAGCGAATCAATCCCACCGGCACGTCGTAAGGCGCGTGCCCGTTTCTTAGAAACTCGACGCGCGTGGGCTCCGCGCCGCCGGTCAGCAACCCCGCCGGCGGCAAGTTGTAACCGCTAACGGCCTTGCGAATTTCTTCCAATACCGCCGCCGGTGTCTTGTAATGAAAAGCCTTGCCCAGCCCCAGCTTTTCCAGCTGATGCGACAAAATTCTTAGCAGCTCGAAGTCGCTACGCGGGCCCATCACTTCCGCGCCTTTGTGCAGCATTTGAATTTCGCCGGACGTGTTGGTGACGGTGCCGTCTTTCTCGTAAGCGGAAACCGCCGGAAAAACAATGTCCGCCACTTTGACTGTCTCGGTCAGGAACATTTCATGCCCAATGAGCAAATCGAGTTGGCCACGCCCGAGTCCAGGCGTTCCGAAATGCAGGAAGGGATTCGCGCCCACCACGTAAAGGGCCTTCAATTTTCCTGCTTGCGCCGCTGCCACCATTTCCGGGGCGGTCAGTCCTGGCTTGGTGGGAATTGGCCCGCAGCTCCACAACTTCTCAAAAGACTCGTGGGCGAGCGGATTGCCAACGTAGGCATAGCCGGGCAAGCGGTCCGGCAGCAAGCCCATGTCCGCCGCGCCGCGCGAATTGGCGTAATCGCCGAGCGCCAGGTAACGGGTCTTGCCGGGCAGTTTCGAGCCAAAAGCCACCAGTTGAGCAATCCCAGCTCCAGAAATTTCCGCGCCAAACACAATGGCGACATCGCTTTCCGCTTCAAGGACGGCCTTCAAGAGCACCAGGCGTTCAATGAGCTCCGTCGGGAGCTGCCCTTCTTCATGCGCCAGCCAGCGCAGCGCGGCCACTTCTTGGCCGGTGGCCACTTTGACAAACTGCGTGGCCTTGCGCTTCAGCTTGATTTCGTTCGCATTGATGAGGAAAAGCTTCGTGCCATGATGGCGAATGCCGCTGCGAATCTGCCAGCCGACGAGCGGATTTTGATTAGTCGGATCGTTCCCCACCAGCAAAATCGCTTTTGATTGATACAACTGCTCCATTGTGAGCAGGGAATCTTTCGCGCCGTCGCCTAGCGCGGTGACCAATCCAGTGTAATCCGCCGTGCGATGATGATCGATGTTATTCGTTCCAAACGTCGCGCGCGCCAGGCGCTGCAGCAAATAATTTTCTTCATTGGAAGTGCGATTCGCGCCGATAAAGCCAATCGCATCACCGCCCCCCGCGTCGTACGCGGCCTTCAACTTTGTCGCCGCCGCGTGCGCGGCCTCTTCCCACGACACGGGATAAAGTTTGTCGCCCTTGCGAAGCATCGGCTGCTTGATGCGTTCCGCGTGCTTCGTGAAGTCAAATCCAAAACGCCCCTTGACGCAGAGAAAATCCTTGTTGATGCCGCTGAGGTCGCGGTTATTCGAACGCAGAATCTCGTGGTTGCGAACGCTCAGCGTGGTCTTGCAGCCGTTCGAGCAGTGCGTGCAGACCGTCGAAACATAAGCCATCTCCCATGGCCGCGTCTTATAGCGGTACGTGCCGCTGGTCAGCGCGCCCACCGGGCAAATATCGATGCACATCCCGCACTCTTCGCACTCCAGGTGATCCTGGCGATTGGGGATAATGACGCTGTTCGCGCCGCGCATGCCCACGCCAAGCGCTTTCACGTCCATGCCTTCATCGCACACGCGCACGCAGCGGAAGCACAAAATGCAGCGTGGCGCATCGTAATAAACCAGCTCCGACCATTTTTCTTCCGGCCGGTGAATTTTTTCCTCGACAAAACGGCTGGAATCCGCGCCGTAGCGGAACACCATGTCCTGCAATTCGCATTCGCCGCCTTTGTCGCATACCGGGCAATCCAGCGGGTGATTGGTCAGCAGGAATTCCAGCATGTATTTACGCGCCTGGCGGACTTGTTCGGTGTCTGTTCGAACGATCATGCCTTCGGTCGCCACCAGTGTGCACGCGGTCTGCAGCTTTGGTGCTTTTTCCACTTCCACCAGGCACATGCGGCAGGCGGCTTGCAGTGAAAGACCCGGGTAGTAGCAGAACGACGGCACTTCCGTCCCGATGCGCCGCGTCGCTTCAATCACCAGCGTGCCGTGCGGCACCTGGACTTCCCGCTCGTTAATTTTCAGCTTGATCAGTTTGTGTTCGGCCATGGATTCCTACCGCGAACCAACCAGCGCGTCCACGGATTTGTACGCGCAGCGTCCTCTCAAATGTCCTTCAAACTCACCGCGCCACTTTTTCATAATGCTGATCGTAGGCATCGCCGCGGCATCGCCCAGCGGGCAGAACGTGCGTCCGAGCATGTTTTTCGCCAGGTCCGCGATCATGTCGATGTCCTCGGGACGACCCAATCCCGCGTGAAACCGTTCCAGCATCTTCTGCAGCCAAGTGGTTCCTTCGCGGCAAGGAATGCACCAGCCGCACGATTCGTGTGCGTAGAAATGCATAATGCGGCGCGCCAGGTCCACCATGCAGGTGTCTTCGTCCATGATGACCATGCCGCCGGAGCCCAGCATGGAGCCGGCTTTCGCCACCGCATCGTAGTCCATCGGGATATCAATCTCGTCGGCGGCCAGCAGCGGACAGGAACTTCCTCCCGGAATCACGGCTTTCAACTTCTTGCCTCGTGGAATTCCTCCGGCGACTTCGTAAATGAATTTCTTCATGTTCATGCCCAGAGGCACTTCGTAGATTCCCGGTTTGTTGACGTGCCCCGCGATGCACAACATGCGCGTGCCGCCATTTTTCGGCGTGCCGCGATTCGCATAAGCGTCGCCACCTTCGCGGATGATCGAGGGCACCGCGCTGAGCGTCTCCACGTTATTGATGATGGTCGGACAACCGTACAGCCCGACGACAGCAGGGAAGGGAGGCTTAATGCGCGGATACCCGCGCTTGCCTTCGAGGGATTCCATCAACGCGGACTCTTCGCCGCATTCATAAGCGCCAGCGCCCGTATGCGCCAGCAAATCAAAATCGAATCCCGTGCCGAGAATATTTTTTCCCAGGTAGCCGCGTGCATACGTTTCAGCGATTGCCGTGTCCAGGATGTCCAGCACGTAGCGGTATTCGCCGCGAATGTAAATGAAGCCCTGATGAGAATTGATGGCGCGTCCGGCAATCGCCATCCCTTCGATGAGCTGATGCGGGTCCATCTCCATGAGCGGGCGGTCTTTGCAAGTGCCAGGTTCGGATTCATCGGCGTTGCAGATCACGTACTTGGGTTTTGGCGAATCTTTCGGCACGAACGACCACTTCATGCCGGTCGGAAATCCGGCTCCTCCGCGCCCGCGCAGATTCGACTTTTTCACTTCGTCGATCAAGCTCTCGGGCGTCATTTCCTTCAGGGCTTTTTCCAGCGCCTGATAGCCGCCTTGCATTAAGTAAACGTCGATCTTGTGCGAATCCTTCATGCCCCATCGCCGGCTGATGAGCGGCGTTTCGAGCGCATGGCGTTCGTGCAGCGCGCCGGAAGTCACCGGCTCCGGCGTGGGGCGCCTCCCGGCATCCAGTTCTTGGATGATGCGGTCAAATTTGATGGGCGTCAGGTTTTCGTAAAAGTCGTAATTAACCTGCATTGCGGGCGCGCCCGTGCAGGCGCCGATGCATTCCACTTCTTCCAGCGAGAAAACTCCGTCGGCGGTCGTTTCCTTGGGCCCGATCTCCAGGCGCTTCTTCGCGCGGTCCAGCAGTTCGTTGCCGCCCTTCAGCATGCACGCCACATTCGTGCAGATCTGCACGTGATTCTTGCCCCACGGCCGGCGGTGCAGCATCGAGTAGTACGCCAGCGTTTCCTCGATCTGCACGTTGTTCAAGTCCAGCCGCTGGCCAATCTCCGCGATCATTTCGTCGCTGACGCAGCCATACTCGTCTTGCGCGTACATCAGCATGGGAATCAGCGCGCTGCGCTTTACCGGATAGCTGCTCTGCAACTTTTCAAACTTCGCTGTAAGTGCCCGGGAGAGTTCCATGCTTACCTGTCCACTTCGCCAAGAACGATGTCGATGGTGCCGATGCAAGCGATCACGTCGGAAATCAGTTGCCCTTCAATCAGTTTCGGCAGCGCTTGCAGATTGATGTAGGAAGGGCCGCGGAAGTGCACGCGGAGCGGCTTCGGCGAACCGTCGCTGGCGATGAAACAGCCCAGCTCTCCTCTGGGAGATTCCACGGTAACAAATACTTCGCCCGGCGCCGGCGAAAATCCTTCCGTGAAAATCTTGAAGTGGTAGATGAGCGCTTCCATCTCCGTCTTCATTTTTTCGCGTTGTGGAGGGATGATGCCCGGCGCTTCCGCCTTGATCGGCCCCTCATGCGAAATCTTGTCGAACGCCTGGCGAACGATTTTCAGGCTTTCGCGCATCTCCGCGACGCGCACCAGGTACCGCGCGTAGCAATCTGATTCCGTCCGCGTTGGCACAGCGAAATTGAATTCCTCATAGCTCGAATAAGGGAAGACCTTCCGGTTGTCGTAGGCCACGCCTGCCGCTCGCAGCGTCGGCCCGGTCATGCTCAGCGCAATGGCGTCTTCTGGAGAAATATATCCGACACCTTTCGTGCGGCCGATCCAGATGCGGTTTTCCGTCAGCAGCGTTTCATACTCATCGACGCGGCTCGGCATCATCTTCAGAAACTTGTCCACCGCCTGCCGCCAACCGGCGGGCGGATCCAGTGCCAGCCCCCCGATGCGAATGTAGCTGGTCATCATGCGCTGCCCGGCGAACAATTCGAAAATTTTTAAAATCTCTTCGCGTTCGCGGAAGCAGTACAGAAAAACGGACATCGCTCCCAGGTCGATCGCATGAGTCCCCAGCCAAACCAGGTGCGAAGAAATCCTCTGCAGCTCGACCATCATCACGCGGATGTACTGCGCGCGCTTCGGCACTTCCAAGCCCAGCAGCTTCTCTACCGCCAGGCAGTACACCAGGTTGTTCCCCAGCGGATTCAGGTAATCCATCCGGTCCGTGAGCGTGATGGCTTGAGAATAGGTTTTGTCTTCGCAGGACTTCTCGATTCCGGTATGCAGATAACCGAGATCGGGAACCGCCTTCACCACCGTTTCGCCGTCCAACTCCAGCAAAATGCGCAGCACCCCGTGCGTCGAGGGGTGCTGCGGTCCCATATTGAGGACCATCGTTTTTGCTGTACCGACAGCGGTTTCCACGGTTGTCATGGTGTGCTGCTTTTCCGGAAGAGTTCGCCCGTGCTGGGCACGTCCCGGTAGCCTTCCACGGGATAATCCCGGCGCAAGGGATAGCCTTCCCAGTCATCTGGAAGTAAGATGCGCCGCAAATCAGGATGGCCCAAAAAACGAATGCCAAAAAGATCAAAAATCTCCCGTTCCAGCCAATTCGCGCCCGGCCATACGGGAACCAGCGAGTCGACCACCGGATCGCCGCCGGCCAGCCACACCCGCAAGCGCACTTTTTCACGCCGCGGGATGGAAACCAGGTGATAGTTCAATTCGAAGCGCGGTTCGGCCGGAGTGCGGTCCACGCAAGTGGCATCGCTCAGCAGGTTGTACTGCAGCCGGGCATCTCCGCGGCACCGCTCCGCGGTGGCGCGCAACAATTCGCGGGGCACCACGATGGTGGTCTCGCCGCGAAATTCAAACACTTCCGCGACGGCACTTGTGTTCCACGAACGCAAGCATTCGGCTACAACATTAGCGTTTTTACTGGAAGACTCCGTCACGATTTCGAATCCCGCATGCGCCGGCTATTTGTGCCAGTCCAGCGCGCCTTTTTTCCAGAGATACAAATAACCGACCAACAGGATGGTTATATAGAGCATCATCTCCCCGAAGCCATACCACCGCAAACTGCGAAAAATGTATGCCCAGGGGTACAGGAAGATGGCTTCCACATCGAACAGAATGAAAACCATCGCAACGAGGTAAAACTTAACTGAGAAGGGCTCGCGCGCGTCGCCTGTGGGCTCCATGCCACACTCATACGGCTGCAGTTTGGCCCGGGTCGGACGGCGCCAACCCACCAGTACGGAAACGGCGGTTAACGCGCCAGCGAGCCCCGTGGCAATCAGCAGGTGTAAGAGAAGCGGAGCGTACGTATGTAAACCGGAACCACTCATAGGCGAAGCGCTATAATAGCGATTCGAGCGCCACTCGGTCAAATGCAGCCGAAGATTCCCGCCAGGCGGGTTCAGTCCTGGGCCGGTCGGAGCAAGTTCAAAAATGCTGTTTGGTCACAATACTAATGTGAAGGCAGGCGACACGACCTATCACGTGCAAACGGAAGATCGCGGGGTCGCTCACGCGCTGATTGATACCATTGTTTATTTTCGAGGGCGCGTTCTCCACCGGCGCACCAACAACTATTTTGACCTCCTGCCGCTGGATGCCGGTCGCGAGAAAACCTTGCAGTCACGCATCGATGAGCAGCACCGCACCATCGTCGAACAGATTCAGTCGGGTGCACTTTCGGTAGCATTGCCGCCAGAAGAGAAGACGGCGAGCGCGCCGGCCCACGCCGCTCCGTCGCCAGCATCTGTCGCAGCTCCTTCGTCTCCGACTCTCCAGCTCGAGCTGATCAATCCGAGGACTTGGCTCACGGGAAAGCGCGCGCTTTTGCAAATCGTTGTTCGCGATCAGGCGGGCAAAGCCGCCGATGGTGCGATCGTCAGCACGAAAGTCGATGGCGCTGCCACGCCGACGCAATTTTCCACTGTAACCGGCGGATTCGGCAATGCCCAGTTCGATTTTGAAATGCCCGCGCTCGCCCATGCCGAGGCTGCTCTTGTTATTGAGGCGTTTAAGGGAAACGCCCGGGGACAGTTGCGTTTTCAATTGAAGATGAAGCCCCGCGTTCCCTCCGTGAGCTGAACATGCAAACGACACTCACGATCACTGTGAACGGCCTAAACCGAACGGCGAAGCCTGGTGCCACAATCTTGGATTTGCTTCGTGAACTAGGACTCGACTCCGGGCGCGTGGCCATCGAGCGCAACTTGGAAATCCTGCCGCGCCCGAAGTGGACCGAAACCGAGGTCGAAGCCGGAGACCGTTACGAAATCGTGCAATTCGTCGGCGGTGGCTGACAATCTTGTACGGTGTTTTGCTGCCCCCGTTCAGGCCTCTTGGGGAATCGCGGTCAATGTTTTTCGGAAGGCTGGGGAGCTTCCGGCAGATCGGCCGCTGCCTTCTCGAGCGCGGCGGCCTGCTCTCGAGCGCGAGCGGCTTTCTCCGCTTGACCTTGTGCCTCGTACAAGTCCGCCAAGGTTATCCAACGGCTGGCGTTTTCGGGGCTCAGGCGTACGGCGATTTCCTGTTGTGCAACGGCGTGCTCGAAATCGTTTAATTGCCGGAATGCCCGTGCCCTTCCCTCCGCGAGCAGCGTGCGAAATTGCCGGCCGTGGTCGGAGGTATCGCCTTGATACGGACTGATGCTCTCGGCGCGCGCGAAGCTGGCAAGCGCGGCTTGCGGCTCGTTCATGAGCAAGTAGAGTTGGCCGAGCGAGCGAACTCGTTCATGCGGCGCCAGCGACATTGCCGCCGACTGTTGCAAGGCATGCTCGGCTTCCCGGTAGCGATGTTCGGACGCGTAAAAGCGTGCCAGCGCGTGCCAGCATTCGTCGCACGGATCCTGCCGCAGGGCTTGCAGGTACTCGGCTTCCGCTTCCGCGGGGTGATTCTCCGCCGCGAGGAACTGCGCTTTTGTCAAATGCAAGCTGGCAAGACCCGGGAAAAGTTTTTCTGCCTCTTTGATATTGGCCCACGCTTCGGAGTCTCTCTCGAGGACAAAAAAAATCGAACTCGCGTTCATCAAAAAATTGAAACGTTCACCCTTGGCCCGCGATGAATCTCCGTTTGCGAGCAGTGGCGGCGAAAGGGGCGCGGTTCGGCAGTTCTGTCCAAATCGCGCGATCAATTCCTGATTTGCCGCGTTGTTTCGAACGAAGATCATGCTGACGTCGTCGAAGTACACCAGTTTCCAGTTGCGGCTCTGGCAGTATTCCTGCAGCGGGAAACTTCCCAGCCCGGCGAACCGTCCGACCGAAAAGAGCATCGTCTCTAAGTCCCATCGGTCGGCTTCTTCGCGCAGTTCGCGCGAGTCCGGGAGCAGGTCGGCAATCCGTTTCTGCTCGTCCATTACTCCGTCGGCAAACGGGATGACGCGCCCATCTCCGAAGTCCGGATACCGCTCTCCAATGCGCCAGGTTAGATAGCCACCGACATTGAAGTCGTGAAAAACATTGCCGGGGAGCTTGTGTTCCAACAGAAAAGCGCTCGCGCGTTCCGGGAACCACCAGGATAATCCCGGGCCAAACAGCGCGGTTGGCAAGCCATCCACAAAATACCGATTCGAAACGAGATCGTCGATGCGGACCACCGAGAGCGCGGCGAGCAGAACTACGGAAGCGATGCGAGCCGCGGCGCCGACCGGAGTCCTGGAGAGAGCGCCGAACGCGCGTGGTGATTCGGCCGTGCTTTCCTGTCCTTTGATTCGTCGCCAGACTTGGGAAGCGATTTCTAGGAGACCGGGCAGCGCCGCGCCGCCCAGCACGACCACCGCAATCGCATAGACTGTTTGAAAGCGCAGGTGATGTATCGAAATGTATAGAAGAGCCGCAATGAAAATGGCCGGCCCGAAGCGTTTCTTCCACAGAAACGCGAAAATCGTGAGCACTCCGAGGGCCATGAACCACCAGTCACCGCTGACCGGATCTCGCGGGTGCAGCGTTTGGTATAGGGCGCGAGCGTTGAATTGCACGCCGGACCATTCCGAGACAAACGCCGTCTGGAACGCCGTAAGCTTTCCTTGCCGCCACACGGCCTCATAAAGTTCGAAGCCCCACGGATTAATCAGTGTGACCGGCACTGAAGCGATGATCCACGGAGCAGCTTTCCGGAGTCGCGCGATGGACGCCGCCCGCCGCTCGCGGAAAAGCATGTCGCAAACTTCGAAGAGTGCGTATGCTCCCAGCATTCCAAAGCCAAAAATAAAACCAGGATGCAAATTGGCCCACAGCAGCAGGCCCACCGGCAGCAGCCACAACCGGAACGGTTTGTTGTTGTAGTATCGCCAGAGCCCTCCGGCGAGTGCGGCGAAAAGCACCACGCTAAAAAGATCCGCGCGCAAATTCGTGCGAAACATGATCGCCGGAACGGCAAGAATCGCCAAAGCGGCGGTCGTTTTCTCGCTGTCGTAGACGAGCAGGGCGACGGTGCCGGCGCACGCGATGGCGTGGAGCCAGGAGAGCGCCGCATACCCTCCCGCAAGGTGAACGAGGTAAAAAACAATTCCGGAGAATGGCGGATAGATGAAAAAGCGGCCGGGCACGGTGTAATTGAAGAGCGTGGTCGACGGGAAATGGTGATGCTGAAAAATGTAGCGAGCCGTGGCCATCTGCCAGCCGAGGTCAAGATCGTCGACAGTGTGTAATCCGGCGAGAAAAGCGTAAACCAGCGCGATGGCCATCAGCGAAATGCGCAGCCAGTCGCGCTGTTTCTGGGATTCCCCGGGCATATGAATCGATTATCGGGGATGATCGGGAGGCTCACAACTCACGATTGAAGGAGCTGCGGTGATTCCGTCAACCAATTCGACCGCTGGCCGCTTCGAAGCATGCGATCTGCGCCGGTGGGCAGGCCTTCAAACACCTTTCAACAAATGGCCCATCTTGCGTTTTTTCGTTTTGAGGTAGGCACGGGAGATTTTTGAGATACGCGGCTGGCACGGCACTCGCTCGATGACGCGAATTCCGGAGCTTTCGAGCTGCCGAACCTTTTCCGGGTTGTTGGAAAGCAAGCGAATCTTTGTCGCGCCGAGTTTTTTCAGAATTTGCGCGGAGAATTCATAATCGCGCGCGTCGGCCGCGAAGCCTAAAGTTTCATTGGCTTCCACCGTGTCCATGCCGCCGTCCTGCAATTCGTAGGCGCGCAATTTATTCATCAAGCCGATGCCGCGGCCCTCTTGCGGCAGGTAGAGCAAAATTCCCGAACCGGCCTTGCCGATTTTTTTCATCGACAGCTCGAGCTGCGCCCGGCAATCGCACCGCAATGAAGTCAGAACGTCGCCAGTCAAGCACTGCGAGTGCACGCGAACCAAGGGAGCGCTTTTTCCATTCCCTTTGCCGCGAACCAGCGCGATCGCTTCTTCCTGCGGGCCGCGCCCTTTGAAGCCATAAATCGTAAATCGTCCATAACGCGTCGGAAGAGCGGCATGCGCGACCGTCTTCACGCCAGCGGCTTTTCGGCTCTTCTCTTGCTGTGATTTTGCGCTCATTGGGAAACGAACAGTATAGCAGGGAGTGAGTTTTTCCTCCGGTAGGGCTGCCGCCATCCAAATGCCGATCTTCCGATTAGCCGAAGCGTACTCTAAGATCTTGTCCGACTCGCTTTACATCGACTGCCGGATTGTTTAGCGTTAGCCTGAGACGCGCAACCAACCATGGAAACCGTAACACCGATTGGCGACCTGCTCTTCACCCTGCTGCTCAAAGTGGGCGTAGCCTCGTCCATCGCCGCCTTGCTAGCGCGCTGGAACACGTTTCGCCGCGTGCTCTTCACCGAAGAGCGCGATCCCGATCAAAAACTCAAACTGATGCTGTTCATGACGCCAGCACTAATTGTTGGCGTGACGTTGCGGCTCGTCGGCGGACCTCCCTACGCATTTGCCGATCTGTCGCTCGAAGGCGCTTTTCTCATGGGCCTGCTCGGCGGGCGGGTAGTGGGACCGATCGGCGGTGCGATCATCACGCTTCCGGCTCTGATCTCGCACGAGTGGCTGGCCATGCCCGCGGCCTCCACAGCCGGCCTGCTCGGCGGATTAATCCGCCAGGCCATTCCCAACAAGGAAGATCTCTGGAACTTCGGGCCATTCACGTTTCTGAACATTCCGAAAGCAACCGTCAAGCTACTGCGCAAAGCGGAATTATCGTGGGAGATGGCCCCGCTGACGACTTGCATCGCCCTCGAGCTGGGCCGCGTCGCGCTGGTCCTGGCCACCAAGCCGAAGTGGCTCTTCGCCATTGATGCGCACCGCAATTGGTGGCTGCTTCTTGTGGTGATTGCCACGCTGATGTCGGTAGCCGCCCCGCTGAAGATTTGGAACAACACGCGCATCGAGATGAACCTCGAGCGGCACCAGCAGCTGCTGCTGAAAGCGCGCATGGACGCGCTCTCCAGCCAGATCAATCCGCATTTTCTTTTCAATACCCTAAACACTGTCTCGGCGCTGATCCGTTTTGACCCGGATTCGGCTCGCGGCGTGGTGTTGAAGCTAAGCAACATTCTGCGGCGGCTGCTGCGCAAGCATGAAACTTTTGTCCCGCTACGCGAGGAGTTGCAGTTCATCGACGATTATCTGGACATCGAAGTAGCGCGCTTCGGAAAAGACAATCTGGACATCGTGAAACACATTGACGATGCCGCGCTCGAAGCATTTGTCCCCAGCATGCTGCTTCAGCCCATGGTGGAAAATTGCCTGAAACATGGGCTGGCGCCGAAGCTCGGCGGCGGAAGAATCGAGCTAAGAACGACGAACCGCGACGGCCGGCTGTTCATCGAAATCGCCGACAATGGCGTGGGTATCTCCGAAGAAAAAATGCCGCACGTTTACGTCGAAGGCATCGGGCTGAGCAACGTGCGCGAGCGGCTGCGCGTCTTGTATGGCACGGATTTTAATTTGGACATCCAGAGCCGCCCCGGCGAGGGTACCGTGATCCGCATCGAGATCCCCGAGTTGGTAGCCACCATGCAAGAAGTAAGATGATAAGTTGTGCTTACGTCAGCACAAGCGCAAACTAAAACCAAGGCTCGCCGCTTGCAACCGGGGAAAAGCGAGCTTGTAGTTACAGGAGAGCTTAGGCGCTTGGTAAATTGGCAGCTTGGATGAGAAACTATAGTGAAAAGAAACCGCGGGTCGTACAACGGCCGCGGGTGCGCAGGGGAGAGGAACTGTGACTACCAAGAAATTAGAAAATGCAAGACCGGCAGGCCGCGGCCGCGGGGTGGTGGCCACGCCCGAAATGGCGCGAGAGATGTGCACTTGTGGGCACAAAGCCAGCAATCACGCGGCACTCAAGTATTCCTGCCAGGCTCCGGGCGATCACAAAGGCTTCTGCCCGTGCATGCGCTTTCTTTCCGCCAAGGAATGGCGCGCCAGTAAAGCGCATTCCTCATAGCGAAGCTTCAGGCGAAGATCCCGCGACTGCGGAGCACGACCGTCGCGCGAGCCGGCAGAAGTTCCTCCTGGAAGGCAGCAATCAATCGTGTGATGAGAGAGCGCTGTTATCTTAAGCTTTCGCTGACTTGGCTAGCGGCCGCGCTATTTTCGATTCCCAATTCTTCCGCAACTCTTCCCGCTTCTTCAGAACGAATGCCTTGGCTTCATCGAAGCTGGCATACACGCGCGTGCCCTTGATGGTATTGCAAGGAGTACAGCAGGCAACCAGATTGCTCGCAATCTTCTTTCCTTTACGTGCACGCGGCACCACGAAATCTACGCGCATGACCAGACCGTTCTCGAAACTGGCTCGGCCGTCCAGCCCGCAATACTGGCAACGATGATCATCGCGTTCGAGAATTTTCATTCCTTCTTCGAGGCTCAGCGGCGAAGCCACCATGGATAACGTCATCAGGCTTAAGGGCATGGGAGTCCTCCAAAGCGGAAATCTTTCTGAGTAGGCGGGAGCTTGCGACTTCCACTTTCCTGGCGCAAGACGTTAGGACGCCGCGACTTTCCTGTCAAGTCGACGGGGTCGAAGGAAATCTAGGTGTCGAAGGAAATCTACGCGGGGTCAATTACGGGCGGTCGCCATGGTTCAACCATGGACCAGACGAAGCTCATTCATCGCGTAGCGCGACCAGGGGATCGACTTGCGTGGCGCGGCGAGCGGGGATGTAGCACGCCAGCCAGGCGCAGAGCAGCAGCACCGCGGTGACCGCGCTGATAGCTACCGGATCGCTTTCGTCCACCTGGTATAAGACGCTCTTCATCAGCCTGCCCACAAAGTACGCACCAGCCAGACCAATGACCAGCCCGCCAAACGCGAGCAGCATCCCCTCTTGCAGCACCAGCCGAAGCACTTGTCGTTGTCCTGCGCCAAGCGCCATGCGTAGCCCGATTTCGTGCGTGCGCCGCGCCACCGCAAACGACATCACGCCATAAATTCCGATGCCTGCCAGCAGCAAGGCTACGCCCGCAAAACTGGCAAAGAGCACGGCGGAAAAGCGCTCTCCGGCCAGGGACTCCTCCACAACCTGATCCATGGTCCTCACCTGGTCCAAAGGCAAATCGGAATCCACGGAGCGGACCGCCGCAGCAATACCGTTTGCCATGCTCGCGGGATCGCCGCCCGTGCGCACGGTAATGCGTATCAATGGCAAGGGACTTTGCCAGAGCGGAACATTGATCTCAGGAAAACCTTCGCGGCGAACGCCTTCGTTGTGTACGTCATGAGACACGCCGACGATATGCCATTCGATCGGCGGCCCCAGCGTGCCCAAATGCAACTGCGGAGCAATGACAACCTGCGAAAGCGGATCGACGTTGACGAGATATTTCTTCACAAAAGTTTCATTAACGATGGCGACCGGGAGACTACCGTCTCGATCTTGCTCCGTAAAACCGCGCCCTCTCAGAATCGGTATTCCGAAGGTGCGGAAGTACGCAGGCGTGACCATTGTGAATCCCGCACTAGGACGGGACGAAAGAGGCACCGGCGGTTGACCGGCAATGCTGAAAGCCATACCCCAATTCGTGCCGAGAACGGGCGCCCCGGTGGAAGCCGCGGTGGAAGTAATTCCCGGCAGTGCCGCAATCCTCTCCAGCAACTGGCGATAAAAAATCGTGATCTGCCCCGGCTGTGTAAAGCGTTCAACCGGGATAGGCAGCGAAAATGTCAGCAGATGATCTTGCCGAAAGCCGAGGTTCACGCGCGTCAATTTCCAGAAGCTGTGGAGCACCAGTCCCGCGCCAGCGAGCAAGGTCAGCGCCAGGGCAAACTCAACTACGACCAGAGTGCGCCGCATTCCATGCCGGCCGCCGCTCGACGGGGAACGCCCGCCTTCTTTCAATGCGTCGCTCAAATTCCAACGCGAAATCTGCCAGGCCGGAGCACAGCCGCACAGGACGCCTGCCAAGACCGTGGCCGCCAAGCTGAAAAGCAACACCGGCAGGTTCAAGCGAATGTCTGCTTCGGTAGGTATCGAAAACGGCGGCAAGAGAACCACAATCACCTTCAGCAACATCGTTGCGAGGCCCACCCCCAACACGCCGCCAATCGCTGCCAGGGCCAGGCTCTCTGTAAGCAGTTGCGAGAAAAGTTGCCACCGGGTTGCCCCGAGAGAAGCTCGAACCGCTATTTCTCTCTGGCGCATGGTGCCGCGCGCGAGCAGCAAGTTGGCTACATTCACGCAAGCAATCAACAACACGAACCCCACTGCACCCAGCAGCAGCCACAGATTCTTAATCGTGTCGCGGCTGGTGAAATCGTTTTTGAGAGGTTCGACGCTGGCGCCCCAGCCTTTGTTGGAAACTGGATAGACTTCGGCGATGCGCCGCGTGACGCCATCCATATCGGCGTTGGCTTGTTCCAAAGTGACTCCGGGCTTCATACGTCCCATTACCACCAACCAGTGGCGGTCATGGTTGATCCGGTCGGGCGTGATGGTCAGCGGCACAAACAGGTGAGCTTCAAAGCGGTCAGGCATTCCGGAGGCGAGCACGCCAACGACGGTGTACCCTTCGCCGTTCAGACGCACGGACTGGCCAATGATGTGGAGGTCGCTGCCGAAGCGTTCCTGCCACAGCCGATGAGTCATAATGACGACGTGGTTCCTGCCCGGCACGCCTTCCTCGGGCAGGAAGTCCCTCCCCAGCATTAGCGGTATCCCTTGCATGTTGAAGAAGCCAGGCGCGGGTATCCTGGTCTGCAATGCCTCGGGGTGTCCACCCACGGACAGACTGAAGGTGCCTTCACTCCAAGCCACAAGATCTTGGAAGACAGAGTTCTGGCATTTCCAGTCCAGGTAATCGCCGGCGGAAACGGAATTGTTGTGCCCGTTGACTTTTGACCACACCATCACGAGTTGGTCGGGATTCGGATACGGCAAAGGCGAAAGCAGAGCGGCGTAGACGACGCTGAAGATCGCCGTATTGGCGCCGATTCCAAGGACTAGGGCCAGGAGAGCAACGCAGGTAAATCCGGGATTCTTTCCAAGCCACCGCAGCCCAAAGCGGATGTTGCGGATGAAGTTTGCCATGCGGTGTCCTCCAGCCCCGCCAGATCTCCAACCTTTAGAGTGTAGACGTATATTGCGCCGAGTTGTTTCCGCCAAGCCGAAGTCTGTTCTGGTAAGGCTTTTGTCAGTCAGGTCATCCTCTGAGGATTGGCACGTTACTTCTTTTCAGCGAGCTGACGGGTCATCGTCTTGGGCGCGGCCCGGCGCCAGGCAGCTTCGAGAGCGCGGCGCAGCGTCGGTTTTCTGACTCCCTTCAAGCGCACGTTCGTGCCGCCTCGGCGCCCCCACGCGCCCGCGCAAGGATTGAAAACGCTCGGCTGAGCCTTGACGAACATCTCTTGCTCAATGGGCGTGAGTTTGACCATGGCCCAGTTCTTGTCGGGATAGCCGAGAGTCGCGAAGATCTCACCTGCCACTCGAAAATCAGGATGGTCCATGTGGCGGCGCTCTTCGGTTCCGGGAAGGCTCAGGGCGAGGCGGCGAAATTCGTTCGGCGTCATGGTGATAACCTACCACCGCGATTCTTCTTGCGACAGCCGAAGGAACGGAACCAGGTGATCGGGTTTCTATCTCAGCGCGCCGGGGAGGCAGATGTTGGGGACGGTTGTGCATGCCAGGCGATGGTTTGGCGTTCCAGGAGCGCGATGGCGTAGCGAATCGGGATGGCGGCGCCGGGGACAGCAGGGGTTTGCGCGGGGGATTTGGCGATCGCTACACTGCCGGAGCGCAGCCAGCGGCCTTCGATAAGACCCACTACGGCCTGGGAATCGCGGGCCAGGACCGGGGAGCCACTCTGGCCGAGAGTGACGGGATGGCTGAGGAGAAAGACGTCCGCCGCTGGGGCGGATTTCTCCAGTTGCGTGGTTTCGTAGGAAAGGACTTCGCCGGAGGAGCGGTCCTCCTGAGGAGCCTGGAAGGAATGAGCGTTCTGGAGCTTCTGCGGATGGAGAGAAAGGGCGATCACGTGTTGGCCGAGAGAGGCGGGGTCAGACGCCAACGGCAGAAACGTTACTTTATGCTTGCCCGTGAAAGGATTTGGTGTCGCGCGAAGAATGGCGACGTCGTGTTCTTTGTCCACGGCAACGACGGCGGCTCGAAGAAGTTGCGGCGGGCTATCGGGGCGGCTGACCAGGATGTACGGTTGGCCGCCGTCTTGAAAAGTTTCCAGCACGTGAGCGACGGTAAGCACGTAGGCTTCTTCGTTAATGAAGAAGCCGTTGCCGAAGAAGCTGTAGCGGTAGCCTCGCGAGGAAGCGGATTGATCTAGTTGATAGACGATCGGGCAAACCGCGCTAGAGAGCGAAGCGTCGTTGGCAACATCCTGAGGTGTCGCCGCAACCGCCAGACAGCCGAGAAGGACACCCAGCAGGGTCACCAGCCAAGCGGCGCGACTTCCTAAGTTTTGACGCATTGGGCGCATAAGTCTTTCCGGAGGCCCATCCTTGGGCCACTACTAGAACGGTAGCAATGGCCAGGGAAGAGAGAAAGTCCAGAAAAAGGACAGGATTAATAGCTTGACAGGAAGCTGTTGCTACTGTATATTCTGTATTGACAGAAATATCAGACGTAACAAACCGTGCAAGCGGGACGCCGTACTGGAAGGAACACATGAGCGAAGCCACAAAAAGCACCTTAACCCCGGTGGCCCAGAAGTTCATTTTGCACTGGGGCGAGATGGGCACGCGGTGGGGCATCAACCGCACGGTCGCGCAGGTGCATGCCCTGCTGTTTCTTTCGCCGCATCCGCTGCCGGCCGACGAGATTTCCGACACCCTGGCGGTGGCACGCTCGAACGTGAGCACCAGCCTGCGCGAACTGCAAGGGTGGCGCATCGTGCGGGTGATTCACGTGTTGGGCGACCGGCGCGACCATTTCGAGTCCATCAAGGACGTGTGGGAGATTTTCCGCATCGTTTCCGAGGAACGCAAACGCCGCGAGATCGATCCGACCTTGAGCGTGCTGGCGGAATGCGTGCGCGAGGTCAAGTCCAATCCACAAGGCGACGCTTATACCCGGGAACGTTTGGAGACGATGCTGGAATTTTTGACCGCGATGACCGGGTTATTCGAGGAAATCATTCGTATGCCGACAGGGGCGCTCAAGGGCGTCGTGAAATTACGCGGGAAGGTGATTACGTTGCTTGGCAAGAAGGCGGTTAATGGTTGAGGATCGCATGTTGAAAGTGCAAAGTTGAAAGTCCGGGAAAATGAAAGAAAAAGAAAGAAGAGAAGAATAACGCGGAGGCGCAGAGTGTGCGCCAGATTCGCAGAGAACACTCGCATGAGGCAGGAATCGCAGGTGGAGCATGATTTCGCTGGTGAGTGAGTACACGGACGGGAAGGGGCGGCACGCGCGGGGCTGGCTGTTCTTCGACGCGGAGTGCAAATTTTGCACGCGCATCGCAAGGTGGCTGGCGCCGATTCTGGAGCGGCGAGGCCTGGCGCTTGCGCCGCTGCAGGATCCGCGCGTCGGCGCGCTGCTGGCAATGCCACCGGAAGAATTGCTGTTTGAAATGAGATTTCTGTTGAGCGACGGAACCCAGTATGGCGGGGCGGATGCGGCGGTAGCACTGGCGCGCGAAATATGGTGGGGCCGGCCACTCGTGTGGATCTCGAAAATCCCCGGCATGCTGGAAATTCTGCGCCAGGGATATCGATGGGTCGCAGCGAATCGCAATTGCTCCGCGGCAAGCTGCCCTGCAGAACGGAGGGTTTAACCCAATGAAGACTGTCGATCATCATCCACTTCGTGTCGTGATTCCGGGAGGCAGCGGCCAGGTCGGAAACATCCTCGCCCGGCACTTTCACTCGAAAGGCGACTCCGTCACAGTCCTGAGCCGCACAACATTTCTGGCGCCCTGGCGCATGGTGGCGTGGAATGGCGTGAACCTCAGGAGTTGGGTGCACGAACTGGAAAAAGCGGACGTGGTCATCAATCTTTCCGGCCGCAGCGTCAACTGCCGCTACAACTCGGCCAATCGCCGCGAAATTCTGGAATCCAGAGTGCAATCCACCCGCGTTATTGGGGAAGCGCTCGATCGCGTTGCTCACCCGCCGCGTCTCTGGCTGAACGCCAGCACGGCGACCATTTATCCTCACACCTTTGACCGGCCGATGGACGAATTTAGCGGAGCACTTGGCGGGAGCGAGCCGGACGCGCCATCGACATGGCGATTCAGCATCGAAGTGGCAAAGCGCTGGGAAGAATGCTTCTTTGCCGCGAGCACTCCAAATACGCGCAAAATTGCCCTGCGCAGTGCGATGACCATGAGCCCCGGCCACGAGGGCATCTTCGATGTGTTGCTTCGCTTGGTGCGTTTTGGGTTCGGTGGCGCATGGGGATCCGGAAAACAATTCGTTTCTTGGATTCATACAACGGACTTTGTCCGGGCCATCGACTATCTTATTGCCCATGAAGAGCTGGAAGGATGCGTCAACATCGCGGCTCCCGGGCCTCTGCCGAACAGCGAGTTCATGAGCATCTTGCGAAAAGCCTGGGGCAGAAATTTCGGACTGCCGGCTGCGAAATGGATGCTGGAATTAGGGGCGTTGTTCCTTCGAACGGAATCGGAATTGATCCTGAAGAGCCGGCGAGTTGTTCCAGGGCTCTTGCTTACATCTGGTTTTCAGTTCCAGTATCCGGACTGGCCCTCCGCCGCACAGAATCTCGTGCAACAGTGGCGGCTTCGAGGGCCGACGCGCACCGCAGCGGTCTCTTTCCTGCCGGATCAAGTGTTGCCGCGGACGTAAGAATTTGCAGGCAAAGATCGGACGGACGCGGCTCGAGGGCACTACATGGTATCTGCACACGATGTGGCCGGCGGCTTACTGGCGTTTGTGGTCGGATTACATTATTCATAAGATTCATTTGAGAGTGCTGGAGCATATTCGCGTTGCGGTTGAAGAAAAGCCTCCGGCCTGAAGGCCTGAGCTACAGCAAAAGGGACGCAGCGGTGGGACGAGGTACCCGGGGTCGGCGGGATCGACCAGATAAGAGTCTGTCCAGTTGTAGCGGGTCATTTTCTTCTGAAGGTGCTTAGCCATCTGATCCATAAGGGAATTGGCGGTGGGAGCGGTTTCGACGAGTCTTGAAATTCCTGCAGAAATTCTTTATGCGCTGGAGTCGTCTCTTGTTTCATGATACCGGTTGTTTTCCCTGGGCGTGCATCAGTTTAGAGGAACGGGCAGAAGCCGATACAAGCGGGAAGCTAGGAATTCAGTCGAGGCGGAGTGCGAACTTGCAACCAGCGCTGCAACTCTTCTTGAAGGTGTTGAAAATTGATGGGTTTGGAGAGGCACGCTTTGCAGCCCGCTTGCAGAATCCGCTCCTGCTCCGGCACCGCAGCGTGTGCCGTCACCGCAATCACGGGGATTTCCCCAAGGTCCGGTTTTTGGCGCATCCATGCGAGGAGATCGAGGCCGTTTTCGGCACCCAGATTGATATCGAGCAAGACGGCGTGGGGAAGCCGCTTCGAAAAAACCTTGTAACTGGCCTTCAAGTCTGCCGCAAACCAGACCTCGAACCCCTCCATTTCGAGCCAGTCACAGAGGAGCTCGCGGTTGAGCTGATTGTCTTCCACGACGAGGATGCAATGTTTCAAGCGTTCTCCAAAGCATGAGAAGTCACCACGCGTTCCAGCTGCTTGATCAACGATTCCTGCCAGGAATCCTGCTTTCGGAAAAGCGATTCGGCTTGAGCGCCAAGATACTTTTCCTCTTCCTTGCTTAGATCCTTGCTGGTTAGCACAAACACGGGAAGATCGGCGGTGCGAGGATTGGAGCGCCATTCGGCGAGCAATTCGAAACCGCTCATCTTGGGGAGCACTAAGTCAAGAATAACGAGTGCGGGCAGGGACTGAGCCACAGTCACACGGGCTTGTTCGCCGTCCGCCGCAGAATTGACGGCGTAGCCGTATGCTTTGAGCAACTCCACAATCATTTCGAGAGCGGAGGAGTCGTCTTCGACGACCAAAATGGCCCTTGCCGGCGCTGCGCCCCCGCGAGACCGGAGGCATCGCTCTACGGCAGCCAGCAGGGTCGCCTTGTCCACTGGTTTTATCAAATACTCGTCGGCACCGAGAGCCGCCCCAACGCCAGGTTGATCCACGATAGTCACGACGATGACGGGGATCTTAGAGGTGCGCGGGTCATTTTTCAACTGCAGCAGAACCTCAAAGCCGTGGACGGGCTTCATGAGGAGATCCAAGGTGATGGCATCGGGCTGATGTTCCGCCGCCATTTCCGTGGCGCGTTCCGGCCGGCTACATTTCAGAGTTTCATAGCCTGAGGAGTTGAGTTGCGATTGAATGAGTTGTCCGGTCGCTTCGTTGTCCTCGATGACAAGAATACGCGGGGTCTTGCGTGCTCTTGGCAGGGGTACAAGCGTCTCAGGACGTTGATGCGGAACGATCGCCACGAGGGGAAGCGAAAAATAGAAGCAAGAGCCCTCTCCGGGCTGGCTTTCGATACCCAGTTGGCCGCCATGCAGCTCGACGAGGCGAGAAGTGATGGCTAACCCCAAGCCGGTGCCGTCAGTGGCGCTACCGGTCTGGGCCAGGCGAACAAATGCTTCGAAGATCCGTTGTTGCTCGTGGGGCGGAATTCCTGGGCCGTTGTCGCGCACTTCCACCCTAACCTGGTCATCCACCCGGCCGGCGGAAAGTTCGATCCGGCCCCCTTCGGGTGTGAACTTGATGGCGTTGCCAGCAAGATTCAGAAGTATTTGCTTAAATCGCAAACCGTCGGCGTGAACATGCAGGTCGGGGGCCACCTTTTGGAGCAGGGCTTGCGATTTCTTTTCCGCCAACGGGTAAAGAGCACTGATCACTTCCGAAAAGGCGGATGAGACCGTCACATCTTCGCGGGTAAGCTCCATTCGGCCCGCTTCGATTTTGGAAAGGTCAAGGATGTCGCTGATTAGTTTGAGAAGGTGTTTCCCGCCGGTATGTATGTGATAGAGGTAGCGTTGCTGGCGGTCGTTCAGCGGGCCGTAACGTTCATCGGCAAGCAGGTCGGAAAAACCGAGAACGGCATTGAGGGGCGTGCGCAGTTCGTGGCTCATGGTAGAAAGGAATTGATCCTTGAACTTACTTACGCGCTCGGCCTCTTCCTTGGCTTGCACAAGAAGTTCTTGCGTGCGCTTGTGCTCGGTAATGTCGCGCGTGACCTTTCCGAAGCCGCGGAGCCGTCCGGTCTCGTCGCGCAACGCGGTAATCACCACGTTGGCCCAGAAGCGCGAGCCATCCTTGCGCACTCGCCAGCCTTCATCTTCGTAGCGTCCTCGCTCAGCGGCAACTTTCAGTCCATGGGCAGGCTTGCCTCGTTCCAAGTCCTCGGTTGGATAGAAGCGGGAGAAATGTAGGCCGATGATTTCCTGGGCCTTGTAGCCCTTGATGCGTTCGGCCCCCGCATTCCAACTGGCAACCTTTCCTTCCGGATCCAACATCAGGATCGCGTAGTCCACCACCTCTGAAACCAGCAGGCGGAAGCGCTCTTCGCTCTGCCGCAGGGCTTCCTCAGCCCGTTTGCGCTCGGTCATATCGTGGAAAACGACAACGCCACCCTGAAGTGCGCCGTCAGCGCGTTTGAGAGGTCTGCCGTTGATACTCAGCAATCGGCCTTCGGGCACTTGTCGGTTACGGATGAAAACCTCTATGGCGTCCACATTCTCGCCCCGCATGGCTCGCACTAGAGGGAGCCGGTCGGGGGGATATTGCGTCACAGTATCAGGCAAATAGACACCATATTGGTCGGACCACTCGTCGGGAGTCGCTTCTGTGGCACCCAAGCCCAGGAACCGCTCGGCGGCGGCATTAAAAAGGAGAAACTTCCCATTCGAATCGGCCACAACTACACCGTCAGCAATGCTCTCGAGAATCAATTGCAGTAGCTCCTTCTGCCGAGTTGTCTCCTCTTCTGTCTGCCTTTTGACGGTGATGTCCCGGAAGACGAGCACGACCCCGAACCTTTCTCCTGCATCCGTCAGAATGGGCGCCGCGCTGTCCTCAATGTCAAATTCCTTGCCGTTTTTCGAGAGCAAGAGCGTATGGTCGGCCAGACCGACGATCTTCCCCTCGCGGAAGACTTTCTTGGCCGGGTTCTCGACGGGGCGGCGAGTGTCCTTGTTCACGATGTCAAAGACCAGATCCATGGATTTGCCGGTGGCTTCCGCCTGACTCCACCCGGTGAGGGACTGAGCGACGGAATTCATGAATGCCACAGTGCCGTTCATGTTCGTGGCGATCACCGCGTCGCCAATGCTCGCGAGAGTTGTCGAAAGCCACTTTTCACTTTTTGCCAAGGCTTCTTGTGCTTTCTTACGTTCGGATAACTCGCGTTGCAGAAGCCCGAAGCAAAACATCAGCATCGAAATGCTCAGAAGGGTGCCGGTGAAGATAGTGCTCATCGACCTGGCCACGCTCTGATTCGTTTTTTGCGTGCGAAGCTTTAGGAGTTCCTCCTCTTCGTTTACCATTTCTGCGACGACGGCGCGGATTTGGTCCATCACTTGTTTTCCGGAACCGCCGAGGACGACGCGGTTTGCTTGAGCCAATCCTTGCTTTTTGCGGAGATCGATGGTTCGCTGGAGCTCCGCCAATTTTTTCTCCACCAGCGGCTCCAGGGTCTGGATGCGTTTCTGCTGATACGCATTGTCAGAAGTGAGGCTGTTTAGCCTACCGATGGTCTGGCCGATATTCTTAGTCGCCGCACGGTACGGCTCGAGGTAGGACTCTTCTCCCGTGAGGAGATAGCCTCGCTGTCCGGTTTCCGCGTCAGCGAGCAGGGCTACCGTCTCATCAAGATTCCGTAGAACCTCGTAGGCGTCCTTTCGCCACTCGGAAGCTTCAGCGAAGCGGACGGTGTTCCGGTAGGATTGCCACCCAACGAATGCCAGAATGACGGTGGCCATCGCGAATCCCCCAAGAACCAGGCGATTTCCCATTTTCCATTTCATGTTTCAACCACCCCCTCCGGAGTCTTGGGAGTAAGCATTACCTACGGGACCCCAGTGGATGGACCGGCTCGTAGCTATGAACGACGGTCTCAAATTCGTCCAAGATGGACCCATCCCACCAGCCACGCTTTACTTCATCGCGCATGATGCAAAGGGCTTTATCCACGGGAAGTGCCTTGCGGTACGGGCGGTCGGTGGTAAGCGCGTCATAGATATCCGTGGTTTGGAGAATGCGTGCAGTGAGTGGAATTTGTTCACCCTTTAGCCGATCCGGGTATCCGGAGCCGTCCCACTTTTCATGGTGGTGGCGAATGATCGGCAGAACGTGGCGGAAGGATCGCAGCGGAGCGCAAATTCGTTCACCTATCACGGTGTGTTGCTCCATGATTTTTCGTTCTTCGGGAGTCAACGGTCCGGGCTTCAGCAGGATGCTCTCTGGCACGGACAACTTACCGATATCGTGAACGAGACCACCACGGCGCAAAGCAACGCGCAGTTCCAGGGGCAACCCGAGTTTCTCTCCCAGGGCCACGGAATATTTCGAAAGGCGGTCGCAGTGGCCCTCGGTATAAGGGTCTTTCGCTTCGATACTCAGTGCGAGGCTGAACAGGACGGTCTCCGCGTTGTCAAGCTCGTCCGTGAACTGCTTCAAGCGCAAAAGGGAATGCACGCGAGCCAGTAGTTCGTGCTTATTTACAGGCTTGTTGAGAAAATCGTCGGCGCCGCACATGATTCCATGGATACGGTCGGCTTCACTTTTCAAACTGGTGAGCAATATGACGGGAATCAGGCGGGTTTCCTGCTTGGACTTCATCTCTTGACAGATTTCGAATCCGGTCGGACGGGGCATGACGACATCCAGCAAAGCAAGATCAATCGAGCCGCCCTCCAGGGCCTGTCGCGCACGCTGGCCGTCTATGGTACAGACAACCTGATAACCCTCAGCGCTGAGCAGTTCGGAGACCAGTTCGCGGTTGGCTTCGTTGTCATCGGCTACAAGGATGACTCCCTTGTGGGACTGCGGAGCAAACATAGCGCCTCCTTAGCGAGCCGGTCGACCGCATAAAACGGTTGGCGAGCGTCAGTTCTGGTCTTGAGACAGGTTTGAGATGGTCCGGCCTAGGCAACCAACAGTCATTGGATGAGGCCCCGTCAGAAGTATCTCAAATGATCAGATTCTTCTTATTAGCATCTGTCGCTTTGAGACTAAGCAGTAAATAAGACGAGTGGCGTGCTAATCGGCCAGCCTCGGAGGCCCCTACCAGCACAAATTGCTTGAAGAGATGAATTGTGCCGAGAATGGGAGAACGTGCGCCACTAGAAGGGAAGGCGGACCGGGCAGATCAGGATTCGGAGAGGATGCGTTTGTAGTAGTTTTCGTAGGCGGGGATGACGTCGTTGGCGCAGAATTTTTTCTTAGCGTTGATGCGGGCGATTTTGCCCATTTCACGGCCGCGGTCAGAGCGGGAGAGGATTTCGATGGCGAAGCGCGCGGCTTCTTTTACGTCGCCGGGTTGCACTAAGAATCCGTCGACGCCGTGCTCGACGACTTCGGGGACGCCGCCGACGTTGGTGGCGATCACTGGGACTTCGCAGGCCATGGCTTCGAGAGCGGCCAAGCCGAAGGATTCGAGCTGGGAGGGAAGAAGGAAAAGATCGGCGGCGGCTAGCTTTTCGTAGACGGCGTCCTGCTTGCCGAGGAAGAAAACGTCTTTCTGGAGACGATATTTGCGGACGAGATATTCGGCGGCGCCACGGTCCGGGCCGTCGCCGATGAGGACGAGCTTGGCGGGCAGTTTGGCGCGGACGATGGCGAAGATTTCGACAGCGTCGGTAAGGCGCTTGACGGGGCGGAAATTCGAGAGATGCATGAGGATGGGTTCGCCGTTGGGAGCCCACTGGGCGGCAAGACCTTTGTCGGCGGTGCGATTGTACAGGTCGCAGTTCACGAAGTTGGGGATGACTTCGATGGGGCGCTTGATGTCGAATTCCTTGAGCGTTTGATTGAGGAGATAGCGGGAGATGGCGGTGACGCCGTCACTCTGCTCGATGGAAAATTTGGTGATGGGGAGATAGCTGCGGTTGCTGCCGACGAGGGTGATGTCCGTGCCGTGAAGCGTGGTCACGAAAGGGAGGCGGCGGGGCGCGGCCATGGAGCGGGCCAGCAGGGCGCTGACGGAGTGGGGAATGGCGTAGTGGACATGAAGCAGGTCGAGCGCTTCAGATTCGAAGACTTCGAGCATTTTTGTGGCGAGGGCCAGGGTGTAGGGAGGGTGGTCGAAGAGCGGGTAGGAGACGACTTCGACTTCGTGGAAATGGATGCGCTGGCCGTCGGCGATCATGCGGATGGGCGGAGCGTAGCTGATGAAATGGATGTCGTGGCCACGAGCGGCGAGTTCCATGCCAAGCTCGGTGGCGACGACGCCGGAGCCGCCGTAGGTGGGGTAACAGGTGATGCCGATGCGCATAGGAGTTTTCAGTCGTCAGTTGTTAGTTCTCGGTTCTCAATAAGAACAAGAACAAATGTGTTGGCCGATTTGCATTTCGAATCAAGTGCAACGCGTTGCTCGATTTCATTTTCGATTTGTGACCTGCACCCAGTTGCCTGAGACACTAACATAGTCGCTGCTTAAGACCGGACTATCGAACGCTATAAGCGCCTCCAGCAAACTGCCTACAACAAATACAAGAAAGAAAAGCACGGGTCTAAAGGCCCGCCACTACAAAAAACCAGAGAGGCGGCCGGGCTAGAGCCTGCCGCTATGAACGCCGGCGCGGCGGCCTTGCGGGACTGATGGCTGAATGCTAGAGTCGCGCGGGCCGCTTGGGACGTTACATTAGATTTGCTCGCACCGCATGGGACATGAGGCGTTGCGACGTCCTTATTAGACGCGGGGATGGGAAAATCCGTGACACGACTTTCGGGTAAGGTGGCGCTGATTACGGGCGGAGGCACGGGGATTGGGCGGGCCATGGCCCTGGCGTTTGCTCGGGAAGGCGCGAGCGTGACGGTGGCGGGGAGACGGTTGGAAAAGCTGCGGGAAGTGATTGGCGAAGTGCAGAAGGCGGGCGGGGCGGGGCTAGCGATGGAGTGCGATGTGACGCGGGCGCGAGACGTGGAACGCGCGGTGAAGGGGGCGGTGGAACGATTCGGGCGACTGAATGTGCTGGTAAACAACGCGGGGATGCTGCATGTTTCGACGGTCGAGGGAATCAGCGAGGAAGAGTGGGACCGCATGATGACCGTGAATGTGAAGGGGCCGTTCCTGATGTCGCGTGCGGTGCTGCCGGCATTTCGGAAATGCGGCGGGGGAGCGATTGTGAATATCGGGTCGGTGCTGGGGCTGTTCGCGGTGAAAGACCGGGCGGCGTATGCGGCTTCGAAAGGCGCGGTGACGATGTTGACGAAATCCATGGCGCTGGACCATGCGCATGAAAAAATTCGCGTGAATTGCATTTGCCCGTCGGTGGTGGAAACGGATTTGGTGAAGGGCGTGTTTAATGAGACAGAGGAAGGACAGGCAAAGCTGAAAGCGCGGCTGGCGACGATTCCGCTGGGGCGATTGGGGAGGCCGGAAGACGTGGCGGAGATGGCGGTGTTTTTGGCTTCGGAGGAATCGTCGTGGCTTACGGGGGCGGCGATTCCGCTGGATGGCGGGGTGACGGCTAGCTGAAGTGAGAAGTAATGAAGTAACTAGATAACGACGCAATGGACACAGAGGGCTTAGTCAGGAACACACCCTAGAGGATTTCGCTCCGGGACCGGCGAGACGCGATGACGAAGAAAATGTCGAGAGAAGAGAAACGGGTGACGGAACTGGTGCGGCAGCGCATGAAAGAGAGCCAGTCGACGGAGCTTTTGGGATTTGACGTGGAAAGCGTCCACGAGGGGCGGGCAATTTTCCGGCTGGACGTGCGGCCGAACCACAAACAGATTCATGGGGTAGTGCATGGAGGAATTCTGGCGGCGCTGGCGGATACCACGGCGGCGATTGCGGCTTATACAGCGGTACCAAAGGGGGCGGAGATCGCCACCGTGGAGCTGAGTATCAACTACCTTGAGCCGGTGCCGGGCGGGCGGATCAAGGCGGATGCGCGTGTGCTGCGCGCAGGGAGAAATTTTGTTGTGACCGAGTGCGAAATCTTCAACGAAGACGGGTCGCTGGCCGCAAAGGCCTTACTCACCTTCGGGGCGAAATCCGGTCATTCACTCGACAAGTAGAAGGCTTACTCGTCGCCGCCCTGGGCCGATTCTTCGCCGTCTTTGTGGACATATTTGATCACCCGCTTGAAGATGAGCAGGTTGGGGCTGCCCTGGCGGGTGAGCTTGATGCAATCGCGGTCGTACCATTCGACTGTGCCGCGAAGGACTTCACCGCTCTCGAGGACGATAGCCATCGGAGTATGGGACTGCATCTGCTTGACCCAGTAGAAGTTCTCGGCGTGGGTTATTTCCGGAGGCGCGGGCTTCTTGCTGGGGATAGGGCCATTGTGCTGAGGGCGGGGGGCGCTGGGCTCCTTGACGTCCGAGAAACCCGGACGAAACATGCGGCGGTTCACCATGACTGCTCCTTCTGACTAAGGGTGGAATATCTGCTGACTAAGATGCGAGCAGAAGGCCGTGGGTTACAGTGTAGCGATTTAATTTTGGAATGGCGAATATTTGTCAGATTTGGTCAGGCGCGGGGCGTGGAAAGGCTCGAAGGCGCAGGCGCAAGAGAGGCGGCCAGGGCGTCGAGGCCGAGCTGGCGGTTTAAATTGCGGCGAGCGCCGAGGTAAAGTTCATCAAAACCCGCGATAGCGCGCAGAACCCAGGCGGAATCCACACTTTTGCTGAGAGAATCCAGTTCTTTGGCGAGCGCAGCATTGCGCAAGACGGGTTCTTTCAATTTGGACGTGAGTTCGAGGAGATCGGTGAGCAGGCCATAGAAGATACCGATGTGATCCTCGAAGGAAGAGTCGCGGTCCTTGGCGAGAGCCGCCGTATCCGCGAAGAGTTGGGCGAAACCGTGGCCTTGGGCGGCACGTTCGAGAATGCGCAGAGCGCTTCGGCGCTGGGCTGCGGCGGCGTCAACATCCATTTCGATGGCGAGGCCCGGGCTGCCCTCGGCGAGCTGCGCGGCCAACTTGATTTCGGAGGGTTTACGAGATGTTTTTTCTTTCAGGATTTTTTCGACCGCTGCTTGCGGCAGCGGCGCGAAATGAAATTGCAGGCAGCGCGAGACGATGGTCGGCAGAAGCGCATAGGGTGAAGGAGCGGTGAGGATGAGCGTGGCCGAGCCGGGAGGTTCCTCAAGAATTTTCAGGAAGACGTTGGCGACATCCCAGCGCATGGTCTCCGCGCCATCAAGGATAAAGACGCGGCGGCGGCCCAGGGGTTGAAAGTAGGCGGCGCGCTGGACGGCACGCAACTGGCCAATGCGCAACATGGGGCGCGCTACCGGACTCTTGAGGCGGACGGGATCGGGGACGAGGACCCAGACGTCAGGATGAGACTGGAGGATCAGAGGCACGCGCTCGACGGTGGCGGCATCGGCGGATTCGCCACGCTCGATGAGTCCTTGCTCGACAAGCGTTTGGAGATCGGCGAGTTGGGAGATGCGTTGACAAGTGGCGCACACGCCGCAGAAATCGTCGGTGAGGCGCTCGCAATTGGCAGCTTGTGCGAACATGCGCGCGAGGGTGAATCTGCCAACGCCGCGCGGACCGGTGAAGAGCAGGGCGTGCGGAACACGCTGGCTGCGGAGAGCGCCGCGGAGGGCGGCGACGATGCGATCGTTGCCGAGAAACTCGGAGAAGCCCATGCTAGCGCTCCTCGCCGGCGGAAGCGGAGGACAGGACACCTTCGACAGTGGCGAGAACGTCGATGGCAATCTCCTCGGGTTCGCGAATGGCGTGGAGGGCGGCATCGAAACATTGGATAGTGGCCCAGGATGCGTTGCGCGAAAGCGAGTCGTACATTTCGGCGGCGGCTTCAAGATGATGAAGACTGGCTTCGAGTAAATCTTTCCGAGCCGCGGTGTAGCTGCGCGCGGATTTGCGTTCGACGAGCCGCTGTGCTTCTTGAGGGGGCACGCGAAGATAGAGGATAAGGTTTTCGCGTGGAAGGCCGTAGATGCCGTATTCGAGATGCTCGATCCATTCCAGGAATGCGCGGCGCTTCTCGGGAGAAACGCGAGCGGTTTGATGGGCGAGGTTGGAACCGATGTAGCGGTCCACAAGAACAATTTGGCCGTTGTACAAGGCGGCTTCGAGTTTAGATTTGGCTTCGAAACGGTCGCCAGCATAAAGCAGTGCCGTGAAGTGCGGGTCGACGGTTTCCAGCGGGCCCAGATCGCCGTTTAGGAATTGGCCGACCATTTTGCCGAACCAGGAATCGTATTGAGGAAAGCCGGTGGAATAGACAGAGTGGCCGCGAGCCTTAAGGGTAAGCGTCAGGAGTTCTACTTGGGTGCGTTTGCCACTTCCATCGATGCCTTCGACGGCGATGAGTTTTCCAAGAGCGGTCATTTCGTGTGTAGCCGCGGACTTACGTGCGGCCGAAAGCCAGTCTAACCGCAGAGGCTCTGCGCTGCAATGCCGCGCATGCTAGGATGCGAATTCGAACATGACGCAAACTTCGGTGCGAGAAAATCTGCTGCGAATTCAAGAGAAGATGGCCAGGGCGGCGGAGCGCGCCGGGCGGCAAGCGGAAGAGATCACGTTGATCGGTGTGTCAAAGACACATCCGGCGAGCGCCATTCGCGAAGCGTACGAAGCGGGCATCCGGCACTTTGGCGAGAACCGCGTGCAGGAGTGGGAAGGAAAGCGCGCTGGGACGGAAGGATTGGCGGCCACCTGGCACCTGATCGGGCATTTGCAGAGCAATAAGACGGCGCGTGCGGCGAGACTCTTTCACAGTGTCGATTCGGTGGATGATTTTGCGATTGCGGAGCGGCTGGACCGCGTGCGGGCAGAGGCAGGCATTACGGGTAGGCTGCGCGCGCTGATCGAAGTTCATATTGCGCCAGAAGAAACGAAGAGCGGGGTGGAAATGAGTGAGCTTGCGGCTTTGGCCGAGAGATGCGCCGAACTGCCGCGATTGCAGCTAGCGGGACTCATGTGCATTCCCCCCTTTTTGGAAAACGCCGAGCAAGTGCGGCCTTATTTCCGGAGGTTAAAAGAATTGCGCGACGAATTGACGGTAAAGCTGGGGATCGAACTGCCAGTGCTGTCGATGGGAATGTCGCACGATTTTGAAGTAGCGATTGCAGAGGGCGCAACGGAGATAAGAGTGGGCACGGCGCTTTTTGGCGCTAGAGAAGCGAAGTAGCGGACCGTGAGGGAGCGGGATGCTAGAGGTTCAAGAGCGGGAAGGCGGCGTGACTTTTCTAGTGCGGGTGCAGCCGCGGGCGAGCAAGGAGGAAATTGCCGGCGAAATGGCGGGCGCCTTGAAGGTGCGGCTGCGCGCACCGGCTCTGGAAGACCGCGCGAACGAGGCGCTGGTGGAATTTCTAGCGGAACTTTTGAAAACTCCCAGGTCCACTGTTAGAATTCTGAGCGGCGAAAGAAGCCGCACGAAACGCATGGAAATTCGCGGTGTGACCCGGCAGCAAATCCTGGCGCTGTTGGTGCAGGAAGCTTGAAACCTGACCGTTAAACTTTGCTCGAGCGATGGAGCCAATCCCCCAATGGGCGCAAGTATTCAAGAAATCCAGAGTGATTTGCGGGCCGCCAAGATCGATGGCTGGCTCTTCTATGATTTTCGCGGACGCGATCCCATCGCGCAGAACATTCTGAGTCTGCCAGAAGGGATGAGGACGCGAAGGTGGTTCTATTTCGTTCCGGCAAAAGGAACGCCCAAGAAATTGGTGCACAAGATTGAGACGCAGTCGCTGGCGGCGTTGCCCGGGGAGACGCTTTATTACTCGGCGCAAGAAGAACTGCGCAAAAACCTGAAAAAGATGTTTGGACGGGCGAAGAGCGTGGCGATGCAGTATTCGCCGAAAAACGCGATTCCCTATGTGTCGATGGTGGACGCGGGAACCATTGAACTGGTGCGCAGCTCCGGCCCGAAGGTGGTCAGTTCGGCGGACCTGGTTCAAAAATACGAAGCATGCTGGAGCGCCGAGCAGCTGGATTCGCATCTCTCGGCAGGAGCGGCTATCGACCGGATCGTGCGCGAAGCGTTTCTTCTAGCCGGAAAGAGCGTGCGGGAGAGAAAAACACTCACGGAATTCGATGTGAAGAACTGGATACTAAAGGAATTCGAAGCGGCGGGAATTTGGACCGAAGAGGGGCCGGATATCGCCGTCAATGCCCACGCTAGCGATCCGCACTACGGACCGACGGCGGAATCGGCTTCGCCCATTCGCGAAGGCGATCTGCTCTTGATGGACGTTTGGGGGAAAAGAAAGAGGCTAGGAAGCGTTTATTACGACATCACCTGGATAGGATATCTGGGGGCGAAGGTGCCGGAGAAATATGCGATGGTGTTCGGCGTGGTCCGCGAAGCGCGTGACACGGCTACGGAGTTGATTCGCAAAAATGTCGCGGCAGGAAAGCCGCTGCAAGGATGGCAGGTGGACAAAGCGGCGCGCCAGGTAATCGAAAAAGCTGGTTACGGGAAATATTTCTTTCACCGCACCGGGCACAGCATTGGAGAAAAAGTACACGGGAACGGCGCGAACATGGATGGGCTCGAAACACACGACGTGAGGCATTTGATCCCGCATACCTGCAACTCGGTTGAACCGGGAATTTACCTGCCGGAATTCGGAGTGCGCAGCGAGGTAAACGTGTATATCGGCGATGGCGAGGCGCGGGTAACCGGGGCAATTCAAAAAGAGATACTGGCTTTGCTGGCGTAAGGCGGGAATAGAAGGATATTGGATGGCAGACGAGACGACAGCAGCGGCGGTTCCGGGGCGGAATGCAAAACGCGAGACGATCGCATTCTTTATCGCCGTGGCGGGATGGCTCGTGCCCGGGCTGGGTCATGCGTTATTGAAAATGTGGGGCCGGGCGGTGATGAGTTTTCTGTCGGTAGGCCTGCTGGTGATTCTCGGGGCGGGGATGCGCGGCAACGTTTTCAGTTCGGGCGGGAACGATGCATTCGATGCGCTGGGATTTTTGGCGGATCTTGGCACGGGAACGTTTTATCTGGCGGCCACGAAGCTGGAAGCGAACGGAGCAGACGTCTCGCACGCCGGTGGGGACTACGGCACGCGTTTCCTGGCCACCGCGGGAGTGTTGAATCTTTTGACGGCTTTGCACGCCTATGAAGCAGCCCGAGGACGCAAGGCATGAACGCAGGAATGGGATTCAAGCTTAGTCATCTGCAATCCATGCTGCTGTTCGCGGCACTGATTTCCGTCGCCTTTGGTTTTTTGAGCAGACGGCGGCCGATGGACCGCGTGAAGTACATCTTATGGTCGCTGTTTCTGTTTCTGCTGATCGGCGTGGGAATCGGATGGGCGATGTATCCGTTCTCGCACTGAAAGAAAGCTGTTTTCTCGCGCTTGTTCAACATCCGCATTAACGATCAATGGCGGATTTGCTTCGAGTGGGCCGACCGATCGCCGGGGCCATCAAACGTGGAGATTGTTGACTATCATTAGGAGCATCGCTATGGCATTGACCAGCTATCCATCCGCGTGAACACCTGGCTGAAGAACTGGAAGCACTCGATAAGGGTGCGGCTGAACTGGCGCGAAAGATCAACGTGCTGACCAATCGCATCACTCAAATCTTGAACGGAACACGCGCCATCACGGGCGACACCGCCCTGCGCCTCGCCCAGGAAAGGTAGGAAAATCCATCAAGACCCTTCCAAGGCTAAAACGGCGCGAGCTCGTCCACGCATGAAGGGTTAACGCGACGAATTCCGGGAACGACGAACCTCGGCCTGAAAACCGGCAAGCTCCTCGATCCCATTTCCCAATTAGCATCCAATGCTCTGCACTTGCGCCCCCTCGGCACCACTCGTCCAGTTTCTCCCGGTGCGGGTACACCGTGACGCCACGCGCATGCTGGTGACATGAGGATGGGCCTTCATTCCTCTCCCATCTCTGCCCACGCGAGCCCGAGCGACGGAGATAACAGGCGATCTC
>Ga0307478_10000285_pt1 | contig 55157 bp, 39 predicted proteins | sample atmos_gasesECM4C_2_FD_203713 | JGI IMG/M metagenome (GOLD analysis project Ga0307478, IMG submission 203713) | Hardwood forest soil microbial communities from Morgan-Monroe State Forest, Indiana, United States - atmos_gasesECM4C_05 | ecosystem: Environmental > Terrestrial > Soil > Temperate...
TCGCCTGCCATCGTTCGCGCGGGCCACAGATAATTGGCAGCGAAGACGCAGAATTCTTTCACCGGAAGGCCTTCGAAATACGTTTCGATATCCTCGGGGTAAATGTTCTTGCCTTCTTCGGTGACGATCATGTTCTTCTTGCGCCCGAAAAGTTGCAGGTGGCCCGTTGAATCGAATCGGCCGAGATCTCCGGTCATCAGCCAGCCATCCACGATCGTTTCGGCGGTCATTTCCGGATCGTCGAGATAGTGCGACATGATCGTCTTGCCGCGCACAGTGACTTCGCCGATGCCTTCCGCATCGGGATTCACAATTTTTACTTCCATCCCGGGCAGCGGCTTGCCTACCGTGTCGGCGCGAAACGGCTTGAAATCGTTCAGCGTAATGGACGTTCCCGCTTCGGTGCAGCCGTAGCCGTTGCCCACCTGAATCCCGAGATCGTAGAAAAATTGCAGCGTGGCAGGCTCCGTGAAAGCGCCGCCGACGAAGAGCGCGCGCAGCTCGCCGCCAAACGCCTTGTGAACTTGCGGCAGAAGCGCGCGGCTGATTCGTAAATGCGGCCGACGGCGCGTGAGCGCGCGATTCACGCCGATCAGAGTATTCAGCATCGAGCGCCTGGCGGGCCGCAAATCGGCGAAGCGCTGGCGCAGTCCCTTTTCCAGATTTTTGAGCACCATCGGAACCAGCGCCATGTAAGTGATTTTGTACTTGGTGAACGCCTCGCGAATGAATTCGGGGCGCAGCGTGCGCAAGTGAACTACGGCCGCGCCGCACGTGAACGGCCCGATAAATCCCACCATGAAATCGATCGCGTGATTCGTCGGGAGAATGCTCAGGTACCGCACGCCGGGCCAGAAGGGATAGAGCGAGGTGAGCGCCACGCATTGCTCCAAATAATTATCGTGCGTGAGGACGCAGCCTTTGGGGCGGCCGCCGGTGCCGGAGGAATAAACGATGCATGCCGGATCTTTGCGTTCGCGCGGGACAAACGCCGCTTCGCCGGACGCGCGGAAATCTTCCCAGCGTTTTGCGCCCCCCAGATCAGCGTTACGAGGCGCTTCGGTCACCAGCACCACGCGGGTAGCGAGATTCTTGAACTCCGCCGCTTGCATGATTCCGCGCCAGAGATGGTACTCGATCACCAGGAATTCGGCTCTTGAGTGCTCGAGAAGCTTCAACTGCTCCGCTGGAGTGAGTTTGTAATCGAGCGGCACGAGCACGCCGCCGTCGAAGAGGATCGCGTACGCGGAAATCAGCCATTTCGACTGATTGGTCATGATGATGGCGGCGCGCGTGCCATTCTGAAGGCCCGCGGATTGCAGAGCGCGAGCCAGCGGCAGTGCCGCCTCCTTGAATTGGCGGTACGTCAGGCGCGCGTTTTCGCGTTCGCGGTCGGCCTCGATCAGGCAGATTTCGTTAGGCCAGCGATCCAGCGCCGCACGGAGCGCCGCACCCAAAGAATTGTATTGGCGGAGGTCCAGCATTACAGGCGTGATTGAATCCGCTCGGCGAGAGTTCGGAAGTCGCTTACACCTTGGAGTTCGTAGTCCGGCAGCTCGATCTGGAAATGTTGTTCGATGCGCGTCAAAAGATCGAGCGCCTGCAGGCTATTGATCCCAAGCTTCTTGAAAAAATCGTCGTCGGGAGAGAGCTGTTCTCGCGAAACTTTAAAGTGCTCCGCGGCAAGGCGCAGAACCTCGTCCGTTGTTTTCTCGATGTTGGTCATGTCCTTCTATCTTGCCACAGTTTTCATCCGCTCCGCCGTGAGCTGTCTCAGCTCTACGGGAGATACGGCAGTGCGTCCGTGCTTTCGACGAATTTGCGGAGGCCGGCTGCTACCGTAGGACGCGTAAACAGCTCGCAGAAAACCTCGATTTCGCGGCGGAGCTCTTCGTGGGGAATCGGCTTGATGAATTTCTTGGCGGCGATGGCGGTGTCGCGATCGAATTTCTTCAGTTGCGCGGCGGTGGAGCGAGCGACGCGGAGGGCGTCTCCCTCCGCGACAACTTGGCTCACCAGCCCGACGGCTTGGGCCTTGGTGGCATTGATACTGCGTCCGGTGAGCAGCAAGTCACGCACCACGGCGTTGCCGAGATCGCGCTTCAGTCGCGGAATGCCGCCAAAGCCAGGAATGAGGCCGAGGCGCAGCTCGGGAAAGCAGAATCGCGCCGTTTTGTCTGCGATGATCAGGTCACACACCAGCGCTAATTCAAAGCCGCCGCCGAACGTCACTCCGTGCACAGTGGCAATGGTCGTAAGCGGTGCTTCGTCGAGCGCGTTCATCACCGCATGGATGCGTTGAAGAAAATCGTGCAAGCCTGCAAGTTTCTCGGCCTCGCGAAGAGACTGCCCCACTTGATATAACTCGCGAAGATCGGCTCCGGCGCAGAACCCCTCGGTTCGCGCGCTGGAAATGATCAACACTTGCGCATCTCGTTGCAGTGCTGGAAGCGCGGCGACGAACCGTTCCAATTCCGCCAAACTGGCCTGGCCGATTTCATTGCACGGAGCGCGATTGAGCGTGAGTTCAATCGCGTCATCGAGCACCTGCCACGAAAGTGTCTTGCCCTGGAAGCTTTTCACGATGACTTCTTCTGATAGAGCGTCTCTATCTCGCTCGCAAATCGCGCGGTGATCGCGTCGCGTTTCAGCTTGCCCATCGTCGTGAGTAAGCCGCCTTCGATGGTGAACGGCTCCGGCACGATATGGAACGCGCGAATCTGTTTGTAATGCGGCTGGCCGGAGTTAACGTTTTCGACCGCGGATTGAATCCGCGCATCGGTGAGGCCGTTCGAGCCGGTAGCAGTCACCAGCGCCGCGAGAAAACTGCGCTGATTGCCGATCAGAACGACTTGCTGCGCCTCGGGCAAAAGCCGCGCCAGCGATTCTTCGAGCGGCTCGGGCGCCACATTGTGGCCGGAATTCAAAATGATCAGATTCTTGATGCGCCCGGTGATGCGCCAGTTTCCCTTTTCGTCGGCGTCGCCCTGGTCGCCTGTGTGAAACCACCCGCCCTCAAGCGCCTTTGCAGTCTCGTCGGGGCGTTGCCAGTAACCAGCAAAAATATTCGGACCGCGAACCAGGATTTCGCCGCTGTCGGCGCGCGTCATTTCTACTCCGGGCATTGCCGGGCCGACACGCCCTGGTTCGACCGCGCGCGGGTCGTCCGCGGTGCAGATGGCGGTGGTCTCCGTGAGTCCGTACGCCTGCAACACGGGAATGCCAATCATCACGAAGAAAAGTTGAGTTTCGACCGACAGCGGCGCCGAACCGCAAATTAGGGCCTTCAAATTGGGGCCGATGCTCTTGCGGATCGCGGGAAACATCAGCGAATTCGCTAGACCGAGCCAAAAGGAATCTCCGAACGCGCGCTCTTTATTGTAACGGCGCATGAATGCCTTCTGTGCGCGCGGGAAAATTGTATTCGCCAATCCGCCGCGCTCTTTCACGGATTCCTGGATTCTCGCGCGCACACGCTCGAGCAAAGTGGGGACATTCAGGAAGTATTCAGGCGAAGCGAGCTTCAATTCGTCGGAAAGCTTGCTCAGATCGGTGGAAAGAGCGAGCACGCTATTGCGCGAGAGCACCGTCAACAGCACGATCCACGAAGCTGCAAAGCAAAATGGCGTGTACTGAAACACCTGCTCCGGTTGGTCGCGCTTGCCCATCAATAGGTCGAGGCGGCCGTTCGTGCAACCCAGCATGAAAGAGACGTTGGCAGCGGTGAGGACCACGCCCTTCGGCTCGCCGGAGGTCCCCGATGTATAAATGAGGGTCACCGGTTCGGCGTCGTCGGCATGGTGAGGCGGCACGGGCGTGGCCGCCTTCGCATCATCCACGAACACGCTTTCCAGGAGCGAAATGTGCGGCGCCTGGGGCCACAGCTTTTTGATTTCGGCGGCGAGCGCGGCATCGTGGCAGAAAATGCGCGACGGCGTCGAATCCTTCATCATGCTGACAAGTTCCTCCACTGCCTGCCGCGCGTAGAGCGGGACGACGAGCAAGCCTTCGGCCATCAGCGCGAGATCGAGCGCGATCCAGCGAATGCTATTGGGTGCGAGCAGCACGCAGCGCTCGCCCCGCTGCATCCCGCGCGCGGCCAGAAATTGCCGGGCCTGCTGGATCATGGCGAGCAACCCGCCGCCCGTCACCGCAACAAACTTGTCGTCGCGAATTTCTTGCACTACGGGCGCGGTGCCGACGCGTTGCAAGCGATTGAAGATCTGCTCGAGAAACGTCATTCCGCCAGCACTCCATTGTAGGTATCGAGCAATTTGACGAGCGTGGGGCCGAGCGGAGGAAGATAGTCCTCCCAGTTGAGCACTCCCGTGCGCACGGGGAATTGCGGGTAGCGGCGCGCGACTTGCTCTTCGAAATATGTGCCCATGCGCGCCATCAATTGCAAATTACGGGAAACGGTGTGGCCCATCGCGTCGCGAATTTCGTCGGATTGTTCGTCAAGAGCGCGGAGTGCCGCAACGATCTTGTCCGCCAAGTCAGGGTCGTCCACGCCCATCAGCAGATGTTCGTGGCCGCGCTCGCGCATCAGGTTGCGAATGCGCTCGTCCATGGTGACGCCAGCGGAAGGTACCCCAGCCGGCATGGACGTGACGATCGCGTGGTAGCGCGATGAAAGCACGCGGTCAGCGGCGCGCAGGATGCTCACCAGCTCGTACATATTGAGTTGATCGGAAGCAAAAACCGGCGCGCCGCCGAGCTTTTCCGCTACTCGCTCACACGCATCGCGATCCAGCATTTCCATGGCGATCAGCACTGGGAAGACTTTGCACGACGACCGGTAGTTCGCGACACCCGCAGCCATCTCCGAAAGATATTTCTCGTAAGCGTTATCCACCAGCGCGCCCGAGCGGTGAAAATAAATCGTGCGGTAATAGCTTTTCTTGTACGCGCCGGCCACGGAGTGCGCCACCCATTTCGCGAGAGAGGCTTTCACCGGCCACCAAAAGGGATTGATCGGGCAAACGGCGAGAACGGCTGTGACGCCGTCCCAACCCGCATCACGCAGCGCTTTGCGGCCATATTCGGGGCCGAGCGGCTCGAAAGTCCACGCGGTATCGGTTCCCAGTTCCGTGGGCACGCCGAGCTTGCCGAGAACGGCTTGCGATTCCACATTGCGTGTGATCACCAGTGAATCGCGGCAATAGCGGCTGCACATTTTCTGCAGCACAGGATCCATTTGGCCGGCTTCGGCACCGTAGGCCACGCTCAATTTATTTTGCGCGGAAGCGATGCCCAGCGCGCCTATCATCATGGTGGTGAGCGCATTCGCGAATTTGCTTTTGAACATGGAGCCTTCGCAGGCCACCACGCCGTCGTTGCGGCGCACTTCGGAATGCAGGAACGGAGGAAACAAGTCAGGAAGATGAACCTGGCGCGCGTCGTCGAAATATCCGCGCGTGAGATTGGAATCCTGCGACATCACGCTAAGCGCCAGATTCTCCGCGCCGAGGATTCGGCGCACCTGGCGCATCATTTCTTCCACTCGGACGTCCGAGCCGGTGTTGCGGGTGCCGTTGTATCCGGCGAAAAGCAGCTTCAGCTTTGTGCCGGGTTTCCAGGCATCGCCCGCACCCAGCATCCATTCGAACTTGTTCAGTTCGATCAGGCCACTAACCCAGGTTTCGAGCAGCAGGTCGGTCATGGGCGCGGATCCTCGGCCGCGCCAGCGCCTGATCCAGCGATCGCGCTTCCGGCCGCCGCGGCATTCATCGAGGCATTCGAGGGCCACTCGCGATATTTGTAAACGAAATGATTCTCCCGGCTGAAGCGCAGCAGCGGCAGGCTGTATTGCGAAAAAGGCGCAGGATGGCGGCCGAGCTCTTCCACCACGCGCGTATTGTCGAATACCGTGTTCCACACGAGATAAGGTAAAAACACTTTCAGCAGCGTGGCGAGTCCGCCGATCTTGCCGGCGCGTCCGGCCAGTGCGTTCACGATCTTCGAGGTGGATTTTTCGAAGTTGGGCACAAACATCGGGCCACGCTTGCCTTGCGCTTTCGCGAGTGAGTCGGTCAATTCGACAAACGTCTCCGACTCGCGGCCGGAGGACAAATGATAAATGTCGTGTTGCGGCTTATCTTTCTGGTGCAGTGTCGCAACGGCATCAGCCACAAAATCCACCGGCACAATATCAATGCGATCTTCGGGTCGGAACGGCAGTACCGGCAAGCCCGCCAAAAATACAAAGGCGCGGACCATGTCGAATTGATTTGTCTCGGGCCGGTGGCTATCGCCCAGGACGATGCTCGGCCGGAAAATCGTGCGTGGCACGCCCGGAAGAAGCTGGCGCACCATGTGTTCGCAGAATTTTTTCGTGCGCGCGTAAGGGTCGTAATCCGAGCGGTTCCAATCAATCGCAGTATCTTCCTGGACCACTTCGTTCGAGCGCTGCCCGGCGACGGCAACTGTGCTGACGTGGCTGAAGCGGCGCAGACCGTGCTGATCGCGCGCGCGCATCGCCAACTGAATCACTTCCAGCGTGCCGCGCAAGTTCACGTTCAGACAGCTTTTTTCCGATTTGCGGTTCAGCGATGCGGCGCAATGAATAATCGAATCGGTAGTACGCACCAGGCGTGTGTAGTCATCGTCCGATAGCCCAAATTGCGCGTCAGTCAGGTCTCCGCGAAAAATATGGATGCGCGAATTCAGGAGCTCTTCAAACCGGGGAAAATCCAGGTGCAGTTGGAGTGAGCGCCACAGACGCTCGTGCGCTTCCTGCTGATCGCGCGCGCGCACCAGCAGGCTCAGCGGATCGGAATGACCCGTGAGCAAATTCGACGCGATATGGGCACCGATATATCCGGTGGACCCGGTCAGGAGGATGGCCACAGTGATTGAATGTCAGGACGCCGCCGCCGGAGTCGCGCCCTTCGCTTCCGCGGCGCTCGCGTCCGCACGCGTTTCGAGCGGCACGGAACGCCGGGGACGAGCCTCCGGTTGACGCCCTTCGATGAGAGGATAACACCACTTGCGCAGCGCCGGAATGTGCACGTTGATCCAGTAATCCCACCAGTCGAGGGCGCGCGCGTCGTAGCCGAAATCGGTGCGCTCCGCAGGTGGCAACGCGGCACTGAGCCTCTCCACATTGGCCGCTTCGAAAACGTGATCGTTGTGCAGGATGAACGGCTCGAAAAGCGAAATCAGTTTGATCACTTTTTCGAGTTCGCGCTGCTGGCGCGCCAGAGGCGGCTTCGAAGCGAACGGCTCCATGGTTCGGTTGATGACTTCGACGATGGTTTTCTGCGCCGGCGCGGAAAATGCCTTATAGCGTGTCTTGGAAACCGGGATGGCGTCGAATTTCAGTCGCAGGCGCTGCTGGATGTCCGGCTGCGCGCGATAAAACTTGCGGTGACCGAGGCCGGTGAGTTCGATGGAGCGGCGCATATTGCAGGCGTTGGCGACCGAGGTGGCGAGTTGATAGACGCATTCGTTGCGGCGCGCAACGAGCGCGGCGGAAATCAGCGTCATGCCGCGGCACACCAGGTCCACCGGAATCAGATCGAGGCACTTCGTTTCGTTGGTCGGAAGCTGGCGGAAGAATGTTCCCAGCAAATACGAGAGCGAAGCGGATGTGTTGATGCCCTCGTTCCAACCCAGAAACGGTTTTTCGAGCGACGATTCCACGATCGCGGGACGGACCACCGCGATAGCAGCTGCGGGATTCGCATCCAGGAAATTGCGGATGAGCGATTCGGAGAGGCTTTTCGTGAAGGTATAGGTGTTGGGCCAGCCAAGCTCCATGGCGCGGCGCGAGGCGGCGTCGGTCAGCGTCTGTCGCAGCCAGCGGACGCGATTTTTGCGAATCTGATTTTCCAGCGCGGCACCCTGCAAATCTTTCGCGGCGTGTTCCTTTTTCCGCGCGGCGCGGCTCAGCTCTTCGGTGACCTCCGCGGATTCCGCGCGCGCTTCTGTCTCGCCCACAAGATTTTCGAGCGACTGCCATTCCTGTACCGCGTCGTAATCCTTGATTCCGCGCGGGGTGTAATTCGCGGGCAGCTCTTCGAGCACGCGGCCATCGCGTTGGCCGACAACGTAGCACGTGGAAAGATGCAGCAGCGAAGCGTGTTCGCACTCGCGCAGAAAATCAAGGACGTACGCGGTCGCGCGGACGTTGGTCGCCAGCGCATCGCGCAGGTCGGGATTGAAATCCGTCAGCCCGGAGCTGTTGACGATCACGTCGAGCGCAAGCGCGAGGCGTCGTTTAGTATCGGCAGCAAGACCGAGATCGGGCTGGCTGACGTCGCCATCCACAACCTCGATTCGCTCGCGCAAATATCCCGCAAAACGGTCGCCGTGGCGTTCCGCTAGCCGCTCGAATACGGGAGACTCTTCGATCACGCGCTGAAAGCGCTGCAGGGAAGTGGCTGCCCGGTTGTGACGCACCAGCAGGTAGATGCGACCGATATCAGGAAGGTCCGTCAGGAGATTTGCCAGCCAGACTTTGCCGATGAAGCCGGTGGCGCCGATCAGCAGAATATTTTTGCCGCGCAAAGTATCGCGCACGGAAAGCGGCGCGCGTCCATTGCGCGATTCGAAATGCACCACCGGCACGTAGGAGTTCGGCTTGGGCCGCCCCGCCGGCTGAATCGCATCGTCCAACACTTCCGGATTTTTCTCGAAGCCAAGCACCTTGATCAACTTTTCGCGCGAAAGGCGGCCATCCGGCTGGCCTTCGGTGAACCGCGCAAACGCGCCGCGTGGGCGAATCACGGGATCGAGCAGACGGCCTGTGGCGATGCCTTCGCGAAAATCCAGGCGATTGGAAATGAAGCGCGCGACGCCGAGATGCTTCGCGAGCGGGCGCATGATGTGGTCGAGGCCCTGGCTTACAAGAATAATTTCGCCGCGCGCCGTCACGGCTTCGTTCAACTTGGCGATGCCGCGCTCTTTCAATCGCGGCTTCAGAAAATATTCGAAGAATTCCTCACCGAGCAGGTCCAGGCGGTCGCGGCTCACGCCCCGCAACACGGTGTGCAGCAACCGCGTGGCGAAAACGCGATCGGTAACGTAAAGAAACGGCCGCGCGAGCGCGAGCGTGGCCATGGCGCCACGCCGCGTCCAGCGCTGCAGGAAACTCTGCGAATTCCACGCGAAAAAGCCTACCGGGCGCACGGCGGTGAGGTTCAGCAGGCTGCCTTCTACGCGCCAGAAGACAGGCTCGCGCGCGGGCGCGGAAGCGTCTCGTTCGCGCCCCGCAATTTTCGAAATTTGGACGTTTGAATTCGACTGCGACATCGTCAGGTGATTTGCTGCGTGTGCTTACCGAAAGACAGAAATTATCACGCTATTCCGCGGCAATCAAGCGGGCTCCCGATAGCAAATCGCTCGGAACGACTATTTTTCAGGTTTAACGTAATTGAACTGGAAGCTATCGCCGGCGGGGCCTGACACGCCGCGCGTGTTGTAGTCGAGTATGTATTTCAGGTGCGCTGGGTCTTCGGGATAGGCGATGCCGTCGGGATACGGATACGGCACCGAGGTGTGGAAGGGCAGCGGCGCGACGGTATCGCCGTGCGCGGCGTAAAAGTCCATGTCCTTCGCGAAGCCGTCGGCGTAGAAGAAATAATCGCGCGTCCAGCCGTCGGGAATGTCCGGTAAGTGCGTCGAGTCGAAATCCACCGCGACTTCATCGCCGGAGCCGAAGATCACGTACTTTTCGTCCGTCTTGCGCACCAGGTCGGTGACGTCGCCATATCGGGTGTAATTCCCAATTTGTCGCGAGTAAGGACCGGTCGCACTCACTTCCTCGTATAGATAGCTCAAATCATTTTTGGGATTGCCCTCCACGACGCGCGGATAGCCGCGGAAATGCAAATCCGCGCCCGCGAGCGGAACTTCGGTCAGCTTGTAGGGAACGTCCTCAGGCGAATTGTCTACGCGAATGCGATCCCAATAAATTCGCAGATTCGTGACGATGCGGATAGAGCGCGTTCCGGGCGGTAATTTTCCGGTCAGGTCCGCGACCATCGTGCGCGAAAGGCCGGCGGGGAAGCCCATATCGTCCACGACGCGCACCCAATTGCCGGAATCATCGAGCGCTTCAATGTACGGCGGCACAGGCGTGATGCCCGCCTGCCACGCGGCGTACATCGAGCTGGCGCTGAAATAATCGGTGAAACCGTCGAGCAGCAAGCGCAGCGGCTTCGAGGCGTCCCAGTCGCCGAGGTCCAGCTCGACCCAGTGCATCGCCGCGAATCCGGCGTAAGGCGCGAGCGGGAAATCAGTCACGTATTTGTGATCGGCTTCGCGCAGCAGCGGCAACAAATCGCGGCTGTGTTCGTCCCACACGCCTGCAGGTAAATGCGCTTCGCGGCTGGCGATTACCTTGAATTTGGGAAATGGCAGCTCGCTCGCGAAACGTTCGTTGGGATACACCTCGACGTCCACGGGATGGTCCACGGCGATCAATCGAGTTTGGTCGAGATAATCGAGCTCCTCCATCGGTTCGAGCATGCGGAAACGAATTTTGCCTTCCTGCGGCTGAACCAGCGAACCAGTGACCTTCAGGTATTCGTCGGGATCCGGAATATTGCGCTGATTGGGTCCAGTCCAGTGCCCGACGATTCCCGGGCCGATCATGTCCGCGAGAAATTCGAATTTATCGCCGTTCCACACGAAAACGATTGGGCAAGAACTTCCGCGGCGGTCAATTTCCGTGACGATTTCGTCCTTGTATGCGGGAATTTGCATTTCGTCTTGCAGCACGCCGGTGGGCCATAGCAGGCGAATCACGTCCGCGCCGCGCTCGGCGCCCAGACCGGCGACGATCGAGGTTGGTCCCTGGCCGAGGTAACCGGAAGCGCCGGCGACTTCCCATTTCTGGTGCAGCGCGCCGGCGTAGAGATCCACTTTTGTGCCGATGCCGGATTTATTGTCGTTCTCGCCTTTGAGCCCGATGCGAATCCAGTTGAAGCGATTGCCGCCTTCATTTTTCAGCAGCACTGGCGGCGCGTTATTTTGCGTGATCAGCAAGTCCGGCGCGCCATCGCCATTGAAATCGAAGGCGATCACGCCGCGCGGATTGTGCAGCACCACTTTGTCGAGTCCCGTGGCTGCGGTAACGTCGCGAAAGCCAGCCTCTCCCTCATTGCGCAGCAGCACGATGCGACCTTCGCCGTTAAAAGTTTCGCCCACGGCGACGAGGTCCATCCAGCCGTCGTTATCGTAATCCACCGCCGCGACGCCCCAGGCGCGCATCCATTCCAGGTCTGGCAGCGCCACGCGTTCGAACGATTTTCCTTCGATATTGCGCCACAGGCTCAGCCCTGGCGCGCCCCAGTGCGTGAAAGCGAGGTCCATCCAGCCGTCTTTATTGAAATCGAGCGCGACGACTCCAGCGGTGGGCGCCGGCATGTCGCTCGACCATGGCGTCGTGGCGCGAAATGCGCCTTCGCGCGGATTCAAATACACCGTGGGAGATTTCTGCCAGCCAGTCACGACGAAATCAATCGCGCGGTCGTTGTTGATATCGCTGCCGATTGCGCCGACCGACGGGCCGCTGCCCACGAGCGCCGACTGGCTAGTCCAATCGCTAAAAGTTCCGTTGCCATTGTTGCGCCAAAGAATGTTGCCAGGCGGCGTAGCGTCGTTCGGAAAGGCGAAAGCCTGGGCGGAATTTTCGAGCGGGAAAGCGTTGAAGCGCGTGACGTAGAGGTCGAGATCGCCATCGTGATCGTAATCAATGAAGGTGACGCCGAGCGCGAGCGTATCCGATTGCGGATCGGTCTTCAGACCCGCCGCCTCGGTTACGTCCTTGAACGTGCCATTGCCCTCGTTGTGAAAAAGCAGCACGCCACCGTTGATGGTGACGGCGAGATCGGGTTTGCCGTCATTGTCATAATCTCCAACGGCGCAGCCCATGGCCGGGCCGTGAATTTCCAGCTTCGCCTCGCGCGTGACATTCACAAATTTTCCGTAGCCAATATTTTTGTACAGCCCGGCGGAGCCGCGGCCGTCTGCGTCCACGAGAAAAATGTCCGGCCTACCGTCGCCGTTGTAGTCGATGATGCAAGCGCCGGCGCCGAGGAATCGCTCGAGCGCGTTGGCCGGATTATCCTCGGTAAATTTTGTCGCGCTTATTGTTCTTGCGGAGCGCCGCGCTCCCGTTGTCGCGGGGTCAAGTTTCGGAGCCAGCGGCGGGACCGTGATGCGCGGGGCGAACGCAGGCAAATTCGCGGCCGCCGTCACGTTGACGAAGTGCACGGGCACGAGCGGCGGAACCGGCTCGGGCGCGGGCTGCATGATTTCCGCGAGCGAATATTTTCCTTGCTCGCCATAAATAAAGCTCACCGGCTTGCCGAGCTTCAGCGAAGTCATGTGCTGGAAGCGGTCGAAGTGTTCCTTGGCCTGCGCGGTTTTGCTGGTGCGCTGCAACGCTTGCGCGAGGCCAAATTCCGCGGAAACCTGAAAGGGATTCAGTTCCAGCGCGCGCTGGAATGCAGGAATAGCCTTGTCGTATTGCTGCTGCTGGGAATAAACCAGGCCGATGAAATACTGCGTGTCCGCGTCGTAGGAATCGAGCGTCGCCACCTTCACAAAATCGGTGATGGCCGCATCGGCGTTCCCGGTCGCCTTCTCGAGCAGGCCTAGATTGAACCAGGCGTGCGGGTCGCGCGGGTTGCGTTGCGCGGCTTTTTCCAGGATCTGGCGCGCTTCGTCGAAGCGCTGCATATTCAGCAGAGCGATCCCGGTATTCAGGCAGCCCACGTCGCTCTGCGGATCGAGGATGCAGGCGCGCTGAAATTTTCCGAGCGCCTGTTCGAACTGCTGCCGGTTCATCAGCGCCACGCCGAAATTATTCTCGCGGATGATTTCGGCGCGCGGGTCCGCCTTTTCCGAATCAGCCGCTTCGGAGGCTTTTTTCGCGGCGGCCGAGTGCGTGCGGGTGCGCTGTTGCGCAGGCGCAGGAGAAGCCTGCGCCTGCTGATCCTGTTGATAGCGATGCGGTGGACGGCTGGCCCCCGCGAGTGCGCAAGCAAAAATGGCGGCGCAAAGCGCAGCACGCGCGACACGGCTCATTCGAGGCTCGATCCTGACATGCGGGGTATTCTACCGTTTCGCGAGCGGCTTGGCAGCAATGCTGCCTTCTTTTTCTTTCACGGTGATGATCTGATCGGCGGCGACGTTCTTCAGATTATCCACTTGGCCGCTGGGCCAGTGAATTTCGATCGCGTCGGCCTGAGTGTGGGCGCCGAGACCGAACGTCAGAATCAATTCGCTCGAAGAAAGATAGCTCGATCCGCTGCGCAGCATCTTCGACTGCGTATCGCTGCCGGCTGTCAATCTCACGGTGGCTCCGATCCCATCGCGATTCGATTTCGTGCCGATCAATTTAATCCGCAGGCTGTGATTCGTCGCGCCGGTATTGCGGAAAAGCACCGCCGGACCGTTGTTCGTGCCCACCAGCAGATCGAGCGCGCCGTCATTATTGATGTCGCCGTAAGCTGCTCCGCGCGCCACGCGTGGCATCGCAAAGGCCGGTCCCGCCGATTGCGTCACCTCGCTGAATTTGCCGTTCCCCAAATTGCGGAAAAGATGCGGCGGCTCGGCAAAACGCACGCGCGGCTGAACGCGTTCGATCGCATCTTCGATGTGTCCGTTCGCGACGTACAGATCGAGCCAGCCGTCCAGATCGTAGTCAAAGAAAAAGCAGCCGAACCCGAGCGTGAGCAGGGAATCGTGGCCCACTTCCGATTGCGGGGCTTCGTCCACAAAAAGCCCGTTGCGCTCGTTGTGATACAGCGAAATCATTTGATTCGAGAAATTCGAGATCACCACGCTGGGATATCCCGAGCGGTCGTAATCGGCGGCGTCCACGCCCATCCCGGCGCGCGCGATTCCGTCCTCGCTATAGCCGATGCCCGCGGAAACGCCTTTCTCGCTGAATGTTCCATTGCCATTGTTGATGTAGAGCTTGTTCGGTTGCGTGTCGTTGCTGATCAGAATATCCGGCCAGCCGTCCTGATTCGCGTCGAGAATCGCGACGCCCAGACTTTTCGAGGTGGGATCGTACAACCCGGCTTTTTTCGTAACGTCTTCGAATGTGCCGTCGCCGCGATTGTGCCACAGGCGCACCGATGTGCCTTTGTAGGCTTCCGGCGTGCAATACGATTTCGTTTTGCCGTCGAGCGCGCAGTAGATATCCGTCTCCGGCGACCACTGCACGTAATTCGCCACTACCAGATCGAGCTTGCCGTCGCGGTCGTAGTCCACCCACGCGGCGCTGGTGCTGAATTCGTTCGGACCTTCCAGGCCGGCGCGCTTAGTGACATCCGTAAATGTGCCGTTGCCATTGTTGTGGAATAAATGACTCTGGCCGATCGTCGTGATGAAGATGTCGTCGAAGCCATCGTTATCGTAATCGCCGATCGCGACGCCCAAGCCGTACATTTCCACGTCCAGCCCGGCTTTCTTCGTCACATCCGTGAACGTGCCATCGTGGTTGTTGTGATACAGCGCCATCGTCGAATGCTTGCGCGCGTGCCCCGGCCAATCCATTCCGTTGATGAGCAGGATGTCCTGCCAACCGTCGTTATCGTAATCAATGAACGCGACGCCCGGTCCCATCGTCTCCGGCAGCCACTTTTTGCCGAACGAGCCGTTGTTGTGCACGAAGTGAATTCCCGCATCACGCGTGACGTCCTCGAAATGCACTCCGCCGCCCGAACCTGTTTTCTGTATAGGAGCGTTAGACGGTGTTATCGCAGCGTCGATGGAACAAAGCGCAGTCGTCGCCGCGGCCACGCACACGGCGAATATCCAGGTACGATGAAAGCGAAAGTTCATCAATCGGATTCCTTGGCGTGATGTGGTAGCGCGGCATATTTCAGGGCAACCCTAGCTGCGGGAACGCTGTGCTTGGCCGTCAAGAAAGCCTCCGAAACGTGCTCGTGAATGGGCTGCCGCTCATTGTTGTCATCGGGATGCGTGCGCACGTACGGCCCGACGAGCGCTTGCGCGGATTCATCCGCTTTGAAACGCAGATAGCGCTTCTGAAATTCCGCGGCGGTTTCCGGCTTGCCCAATCCCGTGTAAGTGAGCATCAAATTGTAATTCGCCTCGAGATCCTCAGGGTCAATGGCAATCGTCGCGATGAACTGCTGCAGGGCATCGTCGTAACGCCGCTGCAGAAAATAGATTCGGCCCAGATCGTCGCGCACCACGCGATCGCGCGGATATTGCGCCAGCACCGTGCGCAAATGCTGTGCGGCCTCGTCGTACCGCCCCTGCTGCCGCAGCACTTTCGCATAGAAGAAATTCGCGCGCGCCAGGTCCGGCTTGAGCGCCAGCGCCTTTTCCAGCACTTGCTGCGCCGCCGGCAAATTTCCTTCCTGCAGCCGCACGCGCCCGACGTTCGTCCATCCGTCAAAATTCGCAGGAGCCATCTGCGTGATTTTTTCGAACGCGCCCGCCGCGCCGGTAAGGTCACCCTGCAGGAAAAGCCCGATGCCGTAATCGTTCCAGCGAGTCCAGTCATCCGGGTTGAGCACCACTTTCGGCGCGGGCTGTGGCGCGTTGGCCGCAAGCACGTTCAAATCCGCGGTGTCTTCCGCCATAACCACGATCGGCAGGTTCGGAATGCCCTGGCCGCCGCCGGGCATTTTCGCGGGATCGCCGGTGAAGGAATAATGTTGATCGTCGTAGCTCGGCCCAACCGCGCCTTCCTGCTGATGCGGGTCGCGCACGCCCGTAAAGGCGAACTGCGTGTTGTACCACATGAATTTCCGGTAGTTCACTTTCGCTTGCAGATGGATTTTGTCTCCAGCATTCGGCGGAATCCGCAAACGATAGTGAATTGTATCGCCCGCGCCGGGCGGTATCAGCCGCACGTACACCACCGAGCGCGTGGCCCAGGCGTTGCGCTTGTTGATGACGTTGCCGTGCCCGTCAATCTGCAGCGAGCGGTAAAAGTGCGCGCCGGGGTCCACCGGGCCTTTGCCATCGTCCTCCACGCCGCCGCTTTGAAATAACACCTGGCCCTTATCCCCGGTGGCGGTGAGTTCCACCCAGCAATCGAACGCGTCCACTGTGCCGCCGGGAAAGAAATGGCCAAGCTTGCGCGTGCGCACCACCACATCCACGCGATAAATGCCGCCACGCCGCACGTCTGCGCCGGTGCGATTTAGCGGCGCAGTGAGCAGCGCAATGGGAGTCGCCGCATCGGGCGAAGTGTTCACGGGAATCGAGGATTCCGCTTCCTCGCCGACCGCGAAGGTCGTTTGCAATCCCGGCATGGAGGGCGGCGAAACCGCGGTACCCGCGCTGGCGGCCGCACCCTCGGCGCTGCCGGTTTCCTTCGCTTTCGTTTCCGGCGAAATCGCGAAGATATCCACGCTCACCGCGCCCTTCGTCAGGAAATCCTCGGTGGCCTTCAACTGCGCTTCATCGTGATTCGCGGTGGGCAACGCCGTGTTCGCGGCAGGGAAGCGATGCGAATGAATAAGTCCCGCAATATTTCCCGCGTCGGTGGATTTGGTCGCCGGCATGTGGCAATCAGCACACATCTGGCCCTGCGCAGGATAGTAAAACGAGCGCCCACCCTGAAACGAGACGCCGCTCGCTTGCCAGTTATCGTAATCATCGAAGCCGCGCACCCAGCGGTAGTGATTCACCGGCGTGTCCAGATGGACTTTGTGGCAACTGGAGCAGAACTCCGCCGTCTGGGTGCGCATGAACGGCTTCAAAAACACGCGGCGGTGCGGCTCCGGATTCAGATTGGTAAGAAAATCGTGCAGGCGCAGCACAATGGGATTCTTGCTGGCGGCCATCTTGTGCAGCGCCGGATATTCGAGGAAAAAATCTGCCTGTCCCATCGTGCTTTTCACTTGCGAGATCGAATGGCACATCATGCAGCCCAAGCCCGCTTGTCCCGCTGGCGTATCTTCCACTTCGCGGATCGGACGATCGAACATTCCACTGTAGAGCAGCGCGGGATCGTGACATCCAGCGCACCATTTGGAGGACTTCACGCCGATCGTGTCCTGCATGTACTCGATGCTCTTGCGGTACCAAGCATTATTGAACGAGGAGAAATGATGCGCCGAGCTTTGCCACTCTTTGTAGATGTCTTCGTGGCAGCGCTTGCAGGATTGCGATTCTGTGAAGTAGCTCGCAGGGATGTGCTGCCGTTCGGCGGTTTGCGCGGAGCTTGGGAAGAACGGCCCCTCGGGGCCGTCGCCCTCGCTATCCATCGTTCCTGGGGCAATCGCCGGGTTTTGAATCCGGTGCGACTCCTGCCAGGGAACCGTGCGCAGCCACCACGCGCCCACCGTGATAAGAACCGCCACTACGAGGCAAATCGCGCTGCGAATGATACCGGAAGGGAATGGGCCCGCGAGGAAACCGCGTCTGCAGGCCCAGCCGGAAACAAGCAGCGCGCAACCAGTTACGCAGGAGCCGATGTGCGCGCAAAGCAGCGGCCAATCCACACGGCGCGTGCCGGTATAAATCAGGATCGCGCCGAGAACACCGCCCACGGCCAGCAGCAGCCAACCAAGACGCGCGGCTGTGGGTCCTTGGCGCAGAATCGGGAGCAAGGTGAAAAGCAACAGCACCAAGAATGCGATGCCTGCGAGCAAATGCAAAATGACCGCACCGAAATACGGCACGCTCGCGGACGGCCACGCGTAAACGTACGCGGCCGTCAGCACCAGGAGGACTAAAAGAACGTACGTAAGGCGCCTCATGTGCGGCCGGCGGCGGGAACGGTCATGAGCACGTTTGACGCTCGCAAATGGCCTGCTCCCTAGGATTTGGTGGTCTGACGATTCGGAAACTAGAAATTTTGTCGCCGGGTCGGGCCGGTGTCAATAATACTTTTGCATTAGGCGCGCGCACGGCGCAATGCCGCGCCGTGCCGAACGCGACGGCGCGCGACGCGTGTTAGACTCGTCGGCTCGCGACCCACGGAGGCAAGCAACTTGGAATTGGACGACGTCGTTTACAGCTCTCTCGTTGAGCTGGCCGCGAACATTCGCCTGCGCAAAATCTCGCCCGTCGCGCTGGTGGAAGCGCATCTGGCACGGATCGCGCGCCTGAATCCAACATTAAATGCCTACATCCACGTGGATGCCGAAGGTGCGCGCCAGCAAGCCGAGGTGGCAGAGGCCGCGCTCGGCTCGCGCCCGGGCGCGGATTCGCTCGGCCCACTGCACGGCGTTCCACTCTCGCTGAAGAGTTCGATAGACGTCGCCGGCTGGCCCTGTGAATGCGGCAGTGCTTTGCGCAAAGGCTATATTCCGACTGAAGACGCGGCGCTCGTCGCGCGGCTGCGCGCCGCCGGAGCGATATTGTTGGGCAATACCAACGTGCCCGAATTTCTGATGGCCTACGAGACCGACAACATTCTCTACGGTCGTACCAATAATCCCTGGGACCTTTCGCGCACGCCCGGCGGCTCAAGCGGCGGCGAAGCGGCGGCGATCGCCGCGGGCCTTTCGGCCGGCGGCGTCGGCAGCGACGGCGGCGGCTCCATCCGAATTCCTTCGCACTACGTGGGCATTTGCGGCCTCAAGCCCACGCCGGGACGCGTCCCCGGCACGTCGCATTATCCCGCCTCGGCGGGTCCGTTCGCAGAGCTGGGAGTTGTGGGTCCGATGGCGCGATCGATTGTGGACGTCGCGCAGCTGTTCGAAGTGATGGCAGGCTACGATATCGGTGACCCCGCTTCGGCGCCTGTCCCGCTTCGGCGCTGGAGCGACGAAGAAATCGGCAAGCTGCGCATCGCATATTTCGAGGACGACGGCGCGACGCCCGTCACTCCAGAAACCGCCGCAGCGGTGTGCCAGGCCGCTGACGCGTTGCGCGAGCAAGGTTTCGAAGTGGAATCGTGGCAGCCACAAAATCTCGACCGCGTCTGGCAGCTCTGGTGGAATTTGTTCGGCCCCGGCGTGCAAATGGCGATGAGTCCCACAATTGAAGGGCGCGAAGGGGAACTGAGTCCGATGCTGCGCGCGTGGCGGGAAAACGTGCTGAAGCATCCGCTGCTCGATGGGCGCGATTGGTTGAACACGATGGTTGGCCGCGACGCGTTGCGCGAAAAGATGCTGCGTCAGATGGAGAGGTTTCCGATTCTGCTTTGCCCCGTGTGCGCAATCCCCGCATTTCATCACGGCGAGCGCACCTTCACCGTGCAGGGCCAAAAGGTGAATTACCTGAAAGCGATGAGCTATTCGCAGTGGTTCAATCTGCTAGGGTTTCCGGGAGCCGTGGTGCCGGCGGGCCGTTCGCCGGAAGGTTTGCCGATTGGAGTGCAGATCGTGGGCCGCGCGTGGGAAGACGAAGCAGTGCTGGCGGTAGCCGCAAAAATCGAAGCCGCCACCGGCGGTTTCCGCCGCCCGCCGATCACATAAATACTTCCGAGATCTTAGCAGCCGAATCGCATTCTATTCGGTCACTCACCGCCGTACTTTCCTGGGCATCGAATGCTCTTCCTGTGCTTCTCTTCCGGCAACTTCCTGATTTCACACCAATATTCTTCCCGGACCTCGTCGTCTATTTCAATGAGTCCCGGATACAAGCGGTCACCGCCCTTCTTCTTGCAGCCCGAAATCCACACTTCTTCCTTTGTTTCAGTGTCCAGATAATTGCTCTTGAATCCGCCCTTGATAGCTTCGTAGCACCGCCCGCGATAGAAGATTGATCTTCCTGATTTTGAGAAGGTCACACGACCGATTCGGGCAGGACCGCTGATACCGTCTCCCTTGATCTCGATGTACATGATTCGCGGCTTCATGCGTGGGATTCTTCAGTCCTTGTCAAAATGACAAAAATCAGGCCGCGGTATTCGCCCGCGCGATCAGCAAAATTGCCAGCACATAAAAAATGAACATCAGCGCCAGAAACGCTCGCGCGCGCTTGTTCGCACCGTCGAATTCCTTCCACGCGAAAATGCCCCACAGCGCCGCAACCATCGGCGCGGATTGCCCGATCGAATAGGAAATCGCGACGCCAGTATAATTCGCAGCGACCAAATTAAAAACCGTGCCGGTAGCCCAGATCGCCCCGCCAATCAATCCCAGCGCATGGCCGCTCGTCGGCCCGCGAAAGAATCCGCTGAAAGCGACGGGCTCGCCCACCAGCGGCTTCTTCATGAAATAAATATTCCACAGAAAACAGGAAAGCAGCGCGCCGCCAGTCAGGAACACAGCGATGCTGTAAGGCCCCAGCGTATGGCCGTGCGTAAGCGAGCGTGTGGAAAAGGGCGCCCACAATCCCATCAGCACTCCGGAGACGACACAGGTGATAATGCTCTTGCGCGACGCGGACTTGCCGGCATTGATCTCGCCATACGCCTTGCCATCTAAAATCACAGCGACCACCGCGCAGGCCACGCCCGCCGTCAGCATCGGCAGGAATCCGCGCTGCTGCTGCACGTAACTGAGCACGGTGCCGACCACCAGCGCGATTCCGATCCCGATGGGAAACGCGATCGCGAGGCCCGCCATATCAATCGCTGCGACCAGCAGCAGGTTGGCGAGGTTGAAAATCACGCCGGCCAGCAACGCCCAGCCGATATTCGAAAGGTCCGCGGAGCGCACGTTATTCAGAAAGCTCGATGCGTCGTTCGACGTCGACCCCATGGTGAACGCGTACAGCAGCGACGTCAGAAAAATTCCCACCGCGTAGTCCCAGTAGAAAAGTTCGAAGCGGTAATTCTTCACCCCCTTGTAGGTGTTGGCCCACGATCCCCAACAGATCGCGGAAATCACCATCATCAAGAGCGCCGTCCCGGAATTCAGCGGTGTGAACATGAGCTCCTTTCAGATTGCCTGAGCGGCACGAGCGTCGAGCCTGCGCTCAGCACCACAAGAATGCTTCGTGCGTCGCCCGTGGCTGACTGTGAATTTGTGAAAATTAAAACGTGGTGGCGCCTTTCGGCGCTCGCGCTTTGATCAACGCGATCACTTCATCGCGCTTGGCCATCGCGCGCGCACCGACCCGCGTACAGCAGAGCGCCGCACAGGCGTTTGCAAATAATCCCACGCGCTCGAAATCCCAGGCCTGCAACAAGCCGTAGGAAAGGCCGCCCATAAACGCGTCGCCGGCGCCGGTCGTGTCCACAACTTCCACTTTGAAGGCTGGCACACGAGCGATCCTCTCGGAACTGGCGATGATGCAGCCGTCCGCGCCCAGCGTGAGCGCCACAATCTTCGGTCCCAGCCCCAGCAACTGCCGCGCGATCTTTTCATAATCGCCTTCGCCCGTTAGCTCGCGCGCCGCCGCTTTGCAAGGCTTCAGCACATCCGCCAGCCGCAGTGCGCTGCACAATTCTTCCTGTGTCCCCAGATTCGCCGCAGTGAAAAAGCCAGGCGCCACGTCCAGATCGAAAATCACGCGCACGTTCGCATCGTGCGCCACCTGCATCGCTTGCTTTACGGGAGCGATGGGAAGCTGCGACGCCTCCGTATGGAAATGCTTAGCAGACTGGATGTGCGGCGCGAAACGCGCCAGTACCTGGTGCACGGAAATTTTTCCGGTCACGTTGGGGAACATGTAAATGCAACGCTCGCCGCTCGCATCCACCGGAATCCAAGTGAGCGAGGAATGCTCGCCCTTCACTACTTCAATTCCTGAAAGGCTCATGCCATCTTCAGTGAAAGCCTTCTGGATGATGCGGCCGTTTTCGTCGTCGCCGATCAATCCCAGCCAGCCAGTGCTTACACCGAGCCGCGCCACTTGCGTCAGATTATTGGCGGTGACGCCACCGGCATGAATTTCCATGCGCGTGGCGTTGATTTTTTCCTCGGGGCCAAGCAAGCGCGGCACGATCGCGAAATAATCCACGGTACAACTGCCGATTCCCACGACTTCTGCTTTTGCGTTCATTTGCAAATTGGCCTCAATTCTTCTTAGTTTCCCGCTGTCGTAGCAGCCGCTTTTGCCGCCGCGGCATGCGTGTTCGCTGGCGGTCGCGCCATCAAATCAACGAACATCTTGTAGAACCTATCCTTGTTTAGCTCTTCGGGAATATTGACGAGCTGCTCTCCGAGTCCCGGCTGCGCGCCGGAGATCCATACCAGCACGTTGCCGTAGCCTGCCGTATGCGAGATGTCTATGTCCATATAATATTGAGTCTGCTGCGTGATCACGCTGGGATCGAGCCATCCCGCCACCGCTAGTTCGTCCCACATGTATTCTTCATCGGCATATTTAGCCAAATATTGCGAGGCCGGGCTCTGGGATTTCCCAATTTCGGCGATCAGTTCCTTGGTCATGTGCGTCTTCACCGAGATATCCACCGTGGTGATCGTGACCTTGTGCCACGGCGAAGTAAGCACGATGTGTACCGCCTCCGGATCCCACCAGAAATTGAATTCGCGCCGGTTTTCTGAGATCCAATCGTGCGGCACGACTGGCGCGATGCTTCCTCCCATCACCACCAGTTCCTGCGCCAGATCTGGAACCTCGGGGTCCAGGCTGATCGCTTGCGCGATGTCCGTCATCGGCCCACCGGCATAAATCGTCACTTCGTGCGGATACTTGTGCACCATGCGAATGATGAAATGCGCCGCGTCTTCGGTCTGTGCCTTGATCGTGGGATTTCCCTCTGGAATATCCGGTACCACAAACGGCAAATGATATCGGCCGCGCAGCCCATCGCCCAGATTCATCCCGGGGCGGTGTCCGTTCCACGCGCCCTGATAGTGCACCGTGCCGTACAGTTTCTCCCAGCGCTCGATCATTTCCATCCGATTGATCAGCGGGTACACCGCGCCGGGATAAACGGGAATATCGGTGTGTCCGGTGATTTCCAGCATGCGCAGCGTGTGCGCGATTTCCTCGTCGCGCCACATATCGCCGCTCACCACCGTGATTCCCAGCGTCTCGACGTTCGGCGATTGCAGGAACATCAGGATGGACTGCTGATCGGTGGTCGCGGCGCCGCGCGCGTCCTGGTCAATGATCACTTTGCGTTTTACTTGTGCCGGCGTAGCCAGCGTGAACCCAACAACGGCAACGAGCGGAAGTATATTTTTCAGGCGCATGGATGTGGCAACTCCCCTGGTTTTCTGGCGATAAATTTGAGTGGAAACTCGCTTCCCCGAATTATTTCTGGCAGAAGGGTAAGTGCTATGCCGTCGCTGCTTATAGTTCGCCGTGTTGCACGAGTCAAGCGAAAACCGCCATTTTTCAGGGCGCTGAAGCATTCCCGAATCGGTCCGAGTCAATACCGGATGTTATAATCCGCGAATGTTTTCATGCCGTCAGCGGACGTCGGCCCCCCGGCCGTGGCGCACTTTCGGTGGCGATATGATTTTGTCGGGGACGTTTCCGCTTAGAATACTCGCGCTTTTCGCGTCTGTCGTTGTTGCGCCGTCTTTTGCGCGGGTACAGGCGCAGACCCCAACTCATGCGGATCAAGCTGCGGCGCTCATCGAGCGAGGTCGCGCGGAAGCGGCGGCCGGGAAGTTTCCGGACGCGATCGCCAGTTATCAGGAAGCCTTGCGCCTCGCGCCGCAGGATGTGCAAGCGGAAATAGGAGCGGTGCAGGCCTATCGCGGCGTGCACAATTTCGACGAAGCCAAAAAAATTCTCGAGCAAGCGCACCGCGAACATCCCCGGAGCGCCGCGCCGCTCGCCGTTTACGGCGACCTAGACATCCAGCTGCAAACCTACGAAGCGGCTATTGCGCACTTAAACGCCGCTCTCGCGCTCGATCCCGCCGATGTGGACGCGCGCAACCGGCTTGCCGTCGCCTACAAAGCCAAAGGCGATGCCCCGAGCGCTCTCACGCAGCTCGCAAAAATCTTGGCGCGCGATCCAAAAAATGCGCTGGCTCATTACACGCGCGCGGACATCTACGCGGACCACAACCAGGACGCGCTCGCGCTGCTGGATGCAGAAAAAGTCGTCGAGTTGCAACCGGAAAATCCGCGGGGCCGCGTCCTGCTCGCTAAGATTCTCGTTCGTCCTCCCGAGAAGGCGACTTCCGCCGACATCAAAGCGCGCTGTGCGAAGGCCGTGGATGCCATCGAGCGACTCGCTGAAGCAGACTCAGCATCGTCGTCCCGACCGGCGCCAGATTCAGAGACGTTTTTCCTACTCTCTCGCGCGTACCGCTGCGCCGGCCAGGATGAAAAAGCGGAGGAGACTCTCGCTGCATTCGAAAAATCCTCACAGAACGATCGGACCACGAACCAAAATAAGCTGGAGGCCAAACACTTGGTGCAGCAGGCGGACGACCTGGCGATGAAAAATGACTTCGCGGGTTCGCTCGCGCTATTGAACCAAGCGATTGCGCTCGATCCTACGTACGCGGCCACGTATTCGCAACTTGCCAAACTCTATTACTCCGCGGGCGAGATCGATAAGGCCAGCGATGCGATCGGCCACGCGCTCGCGCGCGAGCCTTACCATCCGGAATATCTTTACGTGCAGGGAAAAATTCTGGAGAGGCAATCCAGGTTGGACGAAGCGCTCGCTGCGTTCCAGGAATCAGCTCGCGTGAACCCAAAGGAATCCGACGCCTATTTTGAGATGGGCGCGATTTACCAGCAACGCGGCGACCGTACGCGCGCGCTCGCGGCGTACAAAAAGGCCGTCGAAATTTCGCCGGATGATCCGGACTACAAACGCGCTCTCGCCTCGCTCAATAACAACCAGCCTCCCACTCCCTGATCCCCGCGGGGCGACCGCCGCTACCCTGCCTTAGTCCAGCGTCGCGTCAGTACATGATCGTGCGTGTCAGATGGTGCGGCCAGAAAGTAGTGTGATAGTGCGTCCAGAGTCGCGCGTCAACCTGCGGAATGATGATCTGCATGTCCTTCGGGCGGATCTTGTTGATTTCCTCGCGCAGCAGCGCCGTGGCGTACAGGCAATGTGCGCGGATTTCGATTTCCTGCGTACTATCGCGCGGAATCAACTGGTAGGAGTTGATGGAGTGTTCAAGCGCTGGCGAATAGCTGGTGATCCCGAGTAGGCGCAGAGCCACCGGCACAATGTAGTCGGCAAACGCCGTCATCGCCGGAAGATCTTCAATCTGAAAATTATCCGATTTGTGCAGATTCGCGTACAGCATCCAGATGCCCAGTTGCGGAAGCTTGTAGAATTTGACTTCGTGGCCGTCGTATTGGCTCACGTCATTGAAGCGCGGAAATTCCGTTACCAAGCGATCCACCATCCCGTTGCCGCGATCGTAGAGCTTCGGCGAGCAATCGTGGATGAAATTCGAAAATCGCCCATTGTACTTAGCGACGAGCACCGGGCCCACCTGGTGCAGCACGGCGAGCTTTTCATCGAGCATGGGAAGTTCGATGTTGCCCGAAAAAATGCTGTTCAGTTCAGCGCGCGTCACGCTGGCCATCCATTTGCCATCGAGGATGGGGATGCCGATGTCCATCGCGCGCTTCAGGCAGGCAAATTCGGCGTCGGAATCCGACCAGTGCTGTCCGGCGTAGTCCGTCTGAAACTTTACGTGCGTCGAGAAATCGGTGAAGGCGGTATCAATGGTATCCGACGTCATGATGAAATCAATCGCGATGTCTTTGTCGTGCGCGCCGATGCCGAAGGGCAAAGCGTACTCCGGCACGGGCAAGTCTTCGTAAGCCATCCATCCCGCGACTTCCGTGATCTTCTCCACGTGCGTCTGCACGTCGCGCGAATGCTCAATCACCGGACGCAAACTATCGAGGACGGGACTGCCAATTGGTTCGGGCCAGCGCAAGGTAGGGCTCCCAGGTGTGAATGCGGATGCGGCGTCGGCGGATGAGAAAATAGCGCCGGCAGCGCGGCCCGCCATGAGCGAGCCGCATGCCAGCATAAAAGAACTACTCAGACCCTGCAAAAACTGCCTTCTGCCCAGACGCGGATGCCCCAAGTTCTTCAGAACACGAACTTGACGCCTGCCTGGAACGCGAAGGGCGTGCTGCCGGGCGCGATCTGTGTGATCGCGCGGAAGCCGTTGACGCCGACCTGTGGCATCGTGGCGCGCGTGAGCGACGGGCAAGTCATTCCCGCTGGGCCCGTCACTATGCCGTTGCCGCCGACTGGAGCGGTAGGTACGAAGTTCGGAGTGCAGCCCGCCAACGAGATTGTCGCCGTGCTGGGACTATTGGGATTCGAGTAGAGATTGCCCCGGTTGGTCAAGTTGAAGAAATCGCCCGACGCTATCACATGAAATCTCTCGTGAATCGGGATGTCCTTTTGCAGTCGCCCATCCCATTCAAAATATCCCGGTTGGTCGAATGGATAACGCGTCAACAGCGACGTCTTGCCGTGGCTATTGGTGAAGGTTGGACGATCGTTGTTGTGTCCAAGGTCTGAAACTTCGTCGCCATTGATGTCTTGGGAGATGTAAAGGGGAAAGGGCACACCCGTGTGAGCAATCACGCTCGAGCTGACTTCAAAGCCCCACGGCAACTCGTAAACACCCGCAGCCTTGAACTGCTGCCTGATGTCCAGACCGTTGCGGAAGTAATCGAGCTTCAGATTGATCGGATCCTGCTGCCCGAAGTACGTGTCGGTGTCGCGCTCGCTCGCGCCGTTGTCCTTATTTTGCGACCAGATGTAATTGCCGAACACCTGGAAATGATTGGAGAAGCGTTTGGTCACGTTCAGAACCAGCGACTCGTAATTCCCGTAGCTGAAGCTGGCCGTCTCGTTCGTTGCAGTAGGCAGCGTCGAATCGAGAGGCGTCGGTCCCTGGCTCGTCAGCTCGCCGCCAGTGAAATTGAACGTATCTTGGATGATCGACCGCCCGAAGGGGTCAGTTCCCACGACAACGTAATTCCGCTGCCAGGCTTCTTCCGAATCGTAGCCGCCCGTCCGCAAATGCGTGGAGTGGACGTAAGAAAAAGTGCCCGTCACCACTAGATTATAGGGAAGCGATTGCTCGATCCCGCCCGTGAAGCTGGAGACGCGCGGGTTTTGAAACTGCGGGTCCACATATCCGCCACCAGACGTGGGAGCCGCGCAGCCAAACTGCGTCCCGCAAAGTTGGTTTACGCCCAACGTTGTCGAGTTGGGGTTGAGATACGGGAAGCCAACAGCTCCGCTGTCCGGGAAACCGCAGCTGCCTATGCAGTGGGTCAGGTTGCCTGCTCCTGCGGTAGGCATAAAGATCCCCACTGTGAGAGCATAATAAAGTCCCCAAGCTCCCCGGATGACCGTTGGATGAGGCCCTCGTCTTACATTCCAAGCAACGCCGACGCGCGGCCCCCATTGATTGAAGTCCGCTGGAACGCGTTGCGGCACAGTGGAGTCGTGCGATCCCGCGCCCTGGCCAACCATGACGGTTGTGCCCCACAGCGGCGTCTGCGGCTGAGGGTTCCAAGTGCCATCCCAACGCAAGCCGTAGGTTAAGGTCAGGCTTGGCGTTATTTGCCATTTGTCCTGCCAGTACAGGCCGAGGTCCGTCTGGTAGTTGGGGAAAAGCGTTGTAGCTGGACCTAAGAACGACAGCGGCTTTCCGTTTAGCGCAACACCTTGGCTGAGAAGACAGGTGAAGGCGTTAGTGCCGGTTGCCGACGGGCCGCATCCCATTGATCCGTCCACCACCCCGCTATTGAAAGCAGCGAGGCTGAAGTAGTCGTATTCACCTGCGCCCCACCCGACGAAGGAATCTTTGCGGTCCTCGAAAGTGACTACATCCCCGCCGAATTTTATGTCGTGCTTGCCAAAGGAGTAATCGAAGTTGTCCGCAGCCTCGAATTTGCCGTCCTGATTGTTAATCGGCAAATAGTAGCGCTGGCCGATGCCATAGTTGAAGGCGCTGCCGACGGCTAGGTCCGGAACGCTCGAATCGGATATCGAAAGTCCGGGTGAGTTGCTGTTCGAGTGGCGTTCGCGAACCTCGTCCGCAAGACTGACACGAATTTCATTCACTTTTCGGCCCAGGACGGTATTCAGGCTGAAAACAGCGGACGCGCCCTTGTTCGTGAAGTCTTCCGTGTTGTCGAATGCCTGGGGGATTTCATTCTGGCCTTGCGCGCCGCTGAAACCATTCGTGTGGTTCCGCGTGAAATAGCTCCGAATACTGAAGTGGTTGGCTGGGCTGAACTGATAATCGTAGTGGCCCAGGATCGTGAACAGATTTTGGAACTGATTGTGGGGCCCCTCGAAACCAGCCAGTGAGGAAACGCCATAGCAGTCCTGCAGAACGAGGTCACCGGCTGCCGGGGTGCCACAGCCGGACGGCAGCAGCGTACCGGCCGGGAGGTTGCTGGGTAGAGGCACCGTGCCGGTAGCGCATGTCCCTGGAGCGCAGTTCGCGAATGTAGGTCCTGTGGAACTGGCCAGGGCCGCGAGGCAAGTCGATTGGCCCGGACCGGCCGGACAGAACTGCGTGACGAGCGGGCCATTCTGAAGTTGGGTATCCGCGGCGAGAAACAAGAATTGGCGGTCCTTGTGAATCGGGAAGCCGACCGATCCGCCAAACTGGTTCTGAGTAGAGATGTTTGGAGGCTCACCAACGGCGTCATTTTCGGTGAAGCGGCTGCCGCGATAGTAATCGTGGGCTTCGCCGTGAAGCTCGTTCGTGCCGGACTTGGTCACCACGTTGATCAAACCGCCGGTGGCACGGCCGAATTCCGGTGCAAACCCGTTGGTAACCACCTGAAATTCCTGCACTGCCTCCAGCGGGACCGTGAAGTTCTTGGTCTCGAGCGATCCGAAAATTTCACCGAAGTAATTGTTGAAGGTGTCTTGGCCGTCAACGACGATTCCAAGGTAGTCGCTTTGCTGGCCACCCAGGCGGATACCGCCGCGCAAGCCCGGTACAACTTGGGCCGAGGAACTCAATTGCGCCAGATCGCGGTAATCGCGTCCCGAAAGCGGCAGAGTTTCCAAGTCTTTCTGGTTGATAACTTGGTTGATGCCCGCTGTTGCTGTATCTACTGGTCCACTGGCCTCGGCGGATACGACGACCATTTGGGTCTGCCCTTTGACGGGAAGGGAAATGTCGAGTCCAAGGCTTGAGCCGACGTCAACGTGGACGTCCGTGATCTCTTTCGCGGCGAAGCCCGGCGCTTCCGCTTCGATCTTGTATACGCCCGGAAGCAACTGGGCAAAGTCATACGAGCCGGTGGCATCGGTAGTCAATTCGCGCTTGTAACCCGTGGAGGGGTTGGAGATCGTCACCGTCGCGCCTGAAACAATGGCGCCCGACGAGTCATAGACCACTCCGCGGATTTCGCCGCGTTCCAGCGATTGGGCTGGTGTGCTGGGCGCTGCCAGTAGCATAGTCGTGATCGAAAAAACGATGATCACTGCTGCCAGTACCACACTCTTCCACATTTTCATCGACGCTCTCCCTCAGTTCTAGACGTCTGCGAATCCTGAAACTGCGATATCAACTCGGTTCCCGATTTCTGTACGTGAGCGCTGCGCGAAGCTTGCGCGCATGATGCGGCGGATCATTTTCGCGCCAGCCGCGCATTCAATAGCTGCAAGAACTTTTCTGCGTTCACTCCGGTGCACACCTGCACGTTAGGAGTGACGTGATCAACGCCTTCAATAATGTAGCGATCGCCGTGGAGCACGTTGCGTTCCACCGCGTTGTGGCGATTCGCCACCGTCTCGCCGCGCGAAAATTCCCCGCGCGTCTCGACGTCAACATGCATCGCCTCGGTGGTCACAATCGCCGGATCAATCGCCGTGCCGACAGCCAACGGGTCGTACATCGGCGATCCGCCGCCCGCGCCGTACTTGGCTTCCTGCCCGATCAAAAACGTGAGCACCTTTACCGCAAAATCATTTTCCGGGCCATGCGTTTTGGAAAGCTCGTCCAGATGCGCCTGGTCGTAAAGCGTCTGGTTGCCAACGTCGAGTCCTACCATCGTCAAGCGCCAGCCGGCTTGGAAAACGATCTGCGCCGCCTCGGGATCGTTGTAAATATTCGCTTCGGCCGCGGCGTTCACGTTGCCGCCCGAAATCGAACCGCCCATGATCACTACTTCTTTCACCAGCGGCACGATCGAAGGATCCTTCAGCACCGCGAGCGCGATATTCGTCAGCGGGCCCACTGGCACCAGCGTGATCTCGTGCGGCGCGTCGTGCACCATCTGAATGATCAGGTCCGGCCCGAAGCGCGGATCTGCTGTGCATTTGCTCACGGGCAATTCCACGTTAGCCAGCCCGTTTGCGCCGTGCCACAACTCCGCGGTGATCAGCTTCTGAAAAAGCGGATGCTGCGCGCCGCCCGCCACCGGAATATCGCAGCGATTGGTGAGCGAGGCCAGTTTCAGCGCGTTTTCCAGGCCTTGCTTGGCCGTAACGTTGCCAGGGACGACGGTCAGCGCGCGCACATCCAATTCCGGCGAATTCAAAGCCAGCAGAATCGCCAGCGCGTCATCCGTGCCGGGGTCCGTATCGATGATTACTTTCTTGGGGGCGATGCGCGCCGCCTGGACTGGCGCTGCCGGTGAAGAGACCTTCCTGGCACTCGCGCGGGCCAGCGGCGCAACACAGAGCGGAGAGCCCGTCGCGAACAAAATCAGGACCGGAACGAACTTGCGAAAGAAGATTTTGCTTCGAGAACCGCGCACCCTCGTGCGATCGGCGCCGGCGAGTAAAGTGCCTGCGCAATCGGCGGAAACCGGAATGGCTTCCGCAACCGCACCTTGTGCGAATGCTTGGGCAAATTTGTGTGACACTTCTAGAAAAGGGCCCCCACCCCGTTCGAATGACGTGAAGGCTATAACCGAGTCCGGCTAGAGTCAACACGAAACTGGTACTTACGAGAAGATTTCCACAGCGACTGCGATTCATTTTGCGAATAAGTTTGATTTCGGCGAATCACGATCATCCGTGCGCGGAGGCGGTCAATTGTTCGAACTTGGTACGCCACGCATCCCAATTTGGCACGCACATCCGATGGCGCGACGTTTCGTCATGCTGATAGAATTTGGTTCGCAATGAACCGCAGCTCTTCCTCCGTGCAGCGTTCCGTTTTGATCGCCGCCGCAATTTTATTTCTCGCCACGAGCGACGTGTGGGCCGGATACCTCGGCGCGTCCGCGCACGCCGCGATGATTCGTTTCGCGCTCATGCAAGCGCAGCATGACGCGGCGAAGCCGCCCAAGGCTGACGTCCGCGGCCAAGAGGACGAAGACACGATCAAATTGCGGCACCGCAGCGAGATCACCAATCCGTATCACGTGGAATTTCGCGACGTCACCCGCACAGCGGGAATCCGCTTCCTTCACGAGCGCGCCGCGTCGCCAGAGCGGCTTTATCCCGAAACGATGGGCGCGGGCGTTGCCTGGATTGACTACAACCAGGACGGTTATCTCGACGCATTTTTTGTGAACAGCGGCTACACGCCTTTTTTTCATCCACCGCAGCCGCCACAACCCGCGCTGTATCGCAATAATCACGACGGCACGTTTACCGACGTCACCGCGCAAAGCAAAATCCATACCGACGGAACGATGTTCTTCGGCGTGGCCGTCGGCGATTACGATAATGATGGCTACCCGGACATCTATATGACCGGCTATCGCCATTCCGTGCTGCTGCACAATAACGGCGACGGCACGTTTACCGACGTCACCGCGAAAGCAGGCGTCGGCAACGATGGTAATTGGGGCACCGCCGCGGGCTGGTTCGATTACGATCACGACGGCAAGCTCGACCTGCTCGTCACGAATTACGTGCAGTACGACGTCGATCACCCGGTGCTCTGCGGAGACATTCGTCCTGGCTTGCGCAATGCCGCGCAAACCAGCGCATATTGCCATCCCGACAACTTCAAGGGTTCTTCCGCGAAGCTCTATCACAATAATGGCGACGGCACGTTTACTGACGTCACCGAAAAAGCTGGCCTGACGAATACTGACGGTAAGAGCCTCGGGGTTGTGCTGGCCGATCTGAACGGCGACGGATGGACGGACATCTTCATCGCCAACGACACGCAGCGCAATTTTCTCTATTACAACAACGGCGATGGCACCTTTCGCGACGCGACTTACAAATCGGGCGCCGGCTTCAGCGAAGATGGGCGCAGCGAAGCGGGCATGAGCGCGGACGCGGCGGACGTGATGAACAACGGCCTGCTCTATCTTTTCGTCAGCCACCTGGATTTCGAGCTCAACCGCATGTATCGCAATAATGGTGACGGTACTTTCACGGATTACACCATCGCGTCCGGTATCGGCCAGACGAATATTTTGAATAGTGCGTTCGGCGCACGCTTCTTCGATTTCGATAATGATGGCTGGCGCGATCTGCTCGTCGTCAACGGCCACATTCTCGACAACATCAAGCTCTACCATCCGGAAGTAAGCTACGAGGAAGAGAAAACGCTATACCGCAACGTAGGCCAAGGCAATTTCCTCGACGCTACCCGCACCCAAGGCCCCGATTTTCGCGTGCCGCGCGTAGGACGCGGCCTGGCCGTCGGCGATTACGACAATGACGGCTGGCAGGATTTTCTGGTCAATAATAACGGCGAAGACGCCCAGCTTTTCCGCAACGAAGGCGGCAGCTCTCCGGCCGCGAAGGACAATCATTGGATCGCGGTGCGGCTGATCGGTGTCACGTCCAATCGCGACGGCATCGGCGCATCGCTGAAATTGACCGCCGGCGACTTCACCAGCTACGACCAAGCCAAAGGCGGCATGAGTTACTGCTCTGCGCAAGACCCTCGCATTTATTTCGGCCTGGGCAAGCACGATCACGTGGACTCTATCGTGATCCACTGGCCCGGCGGATACACCCAGGAATTAAAGGACATTCCCGCCGACGTGATCGTCACCGCCACGGAAGGCGTGGGCGCCAAAGCCGACCGCTATCCGCCGCCACGGCCCGAATAGGATTGCCGAATTCTTCCTCGCCTTCGAACTTCTAGTGCAAGTGGTGGATGACGATCTCCAGCATCTTGAAAAAAATGAGCGCGACTTTTCGCACCGGGTTGAAGATTACCGTGATCAGAAAGGTCAATAGAAAAAGGACCGGGTAAAATGTTTGTGGGGATTTCTCGAGCCAGCCCATCGCCGGCCCCGCTATTTTTCCCCGGAGCACCACGATTTTCGCCGACGCGGCACAGCCTGCGCCGAGCGCGGCGCCCGCCAGAATGTCCGTAGGATAGTGCATTCCCATATACACGCGCGGCAGCGATACGACGAGTAATGCGTGCAGCAGCGCCAGAGTTCCCGCGCTCCGCGAAACGAAAAAAATACTCGTTGCCAGCGCGAAGAACATGGCGGCGTGATCGCTCGGGAACGAGCTCCAGTTGATCATGTGGTCCAGGAAATTCACGCTGTAAGGGAGTTGGAAATGCAGCGCTGGGTTTGCGAAAGGTCTCTCGCGAAATGGTAAGAAGTCCGCCAGCGCTCGCGCGGCCAGCACGGCGACGAAACTCGCCAGAATCCCGTAATAGAGGTACTCGTGGTCCCGAGTTTTATTTTCGCCTGGCCGGAACCATGCCCACCAGATCAACGCGGTGATGACCCCGCCCTTGATCAGTTCGTTCGAACCGATGAGCATGACCAGGTAGTCAAAATCCGGAGACCGGTGCGCAAAATGGTTTAGAAACGCTATGATGCTGGCGTCAAACGAGTTCAAGCTCGTCTCCACCTACACTACAACGCAACTCTAAACACGTGTTTCGTTCACAGGTTTTAGGGTAGCTACAAACGGCCTGCGCCCTGCACCGCTCTTAGGGGCATGAAGGCTAGATGAACAGACTATGACAGCTTGCCTAATTTTGCAAGTCTGCGTACCGGAACCCCAATGTTTGCCGGGGGATGCGGCGATTATCGCGCAAATTCGAGGCTACGCTGTTTGTACGAACCCCGTAGCCACGATTTCATCGCCTCGGCGCTCCAGAGTCACCTGGGGCAGCGGCTTGGGTGGCGGGCCGTCGAGCACCTTGCCTGTTGTCGCCGAGAATACTCCTCCGTGGCACGGGCACGCGAAGACGTTTTGCTCCGGGCGGTAGAAGACGGGGCAGGTATGATGCGTGCACAAGCGGCTGAACGCGAGATAAGTGTTTTCCGCCGGGCGCAGTAGAAAACACGGACGGTCGTTTTCCGGATACGCGAACACCGTCAAGCCGCCCACGGGAATTTCTCCCACGTGCGCGATAACTTTCACGGGATACGAAATTTTTCGCTCCCGCCAATAAATCGCAAAAGCGCCGAGCGCGGCGGCGACGCTGGCAAGACTCAGCCACTTGGCGAATCCACGGCGGGTGATAGCAGCATTTTCCGCGGGCGATTGTTCGGAGGAATTCAAAGAGGGAGTTTTTTCACGAGATTTTATCTGTGTTCATCTGTGGTGATTTTGACTTCGCACGCCTATGACGCGAGGTGCCCCAGCTGCATACGCGTCTGCAGCACGCGCAAAATTGTATCGCGCCCGATCATCCCCACGATTTGCCCGTTGGAAATCACCGGCATTTGATTGATGTCCTCCGCCTGCATGCGCTCCAGCACGCCCAAAGCCGGCTCTTCCGGCGTCGCCGCGTGGATGCGGTCAAAAGGCATCATCACCGCTTGTATCGAAGTGTTCGACCACTCATCCCGCGGCACCTCGCGCGCCGAATGCAAAGTCACCAGTCCCACCGGCCTCCCCGCGCCGGTCACCACATGGCAGCGCCGCCCGGTCCGCAGCACTTCATGGACGTAATCTTCCACGGAAATATTGCGTTCCACGGTCGGCACGTCCTGTGTCATCACGTCCGCCGCATGCAAGCCGGTCAGCGTGCTCTTGATCGCCACCTGCGCATAACTCTCGCGCGCCGCGCTCAGCAAAAACCATCCGATAAACGCGGTCCACAGCCCGCCGATCGGATTGCCGTTGAACGCTTCCCACACGCCAATGAAAATCATCAGGTAGGCGAAAAACCGTCCCGCATTCGAAGCGATTTTCGTTGCGCGCGTGAAGTCCTTGGTAATTCCCCAGGCGATTCCGCGCAGGATGCGACCGCCATCGAGCGGAAACCCCGGCACCAGATTGAAAATCGCCAGCAGCACATTGATTTCCCACAGCCAGGTGCACGCCGCCACCACCAGTTCGTTTCCATGTACGTAATGCGCCACCAGCCAGAAGCACCCGCCGAGAAATAAACTCGAAAGCGGCCCGGCAATCGCGATGTTGAATTCCTGCCACGCGTTGGAAGGATCGCGCGAGATCCGCGAGAGCCCGCCGAACACAAACAATGTGATCGAATCCACCGGGATGCGGTAATGCTTGGCGATCACGCTGTGGCTCAGCTCGTGAAATACTACCGAACCGAAAAATAGCACGCTGGTGATGATGCCCAGCGCCCAATGCTGTTGCGGTGACCATGCGGGATGCTGCGAGGTGAACTGCTTCGCCAGCGTGATGGTGATCAGCAGAAAAATGATCAGCCAGCTAGCGTGCAAATAAATCGGGATGCCGAAAATGCGGCCCAGCAGGAAACCACTCGCGGGAGGTTCCGACCGTACGCGCGGGCTTCCCGGCTGCGGCGCTCCAAAACTTGGCGGAGAATCCGCCGCATGCCCTCGATCGCCAGTAGGTGAAGGCGAAGCCATCGCAAGCCCCAGCACACAGTCTAGCAGACACAAACCGTTTTCGCCCGCAGGCGGTTACAAAGCGTGGTCGATGAATTTCCGGTTACGACTTAGCGGCAGTTAGGGCCAGGCGTCCCGTCCGGCGTTTGTCGGCTGGGTCCGAGGGCCCTGCGGATCTCCAGTAGATTCGCGTTCTCGTCGCCAAAGAAGTTAATATACTCGTCGTGGCTAAAAAAAGCGTTTACGTAGTTTGCGTCTGTCAAAACGTATCCGCCCCAACCATTTAGCATGCAAACTTGCAGAAAGGACGCCAGGTCTTCCCCTTCGTGTTCAAGAAATAGGTGGCCCGGCGCCTCGTGTAGCAGTCGAGTATCGCCGTACGTTTGGCGCAGCTTGTAATACAAGTGCCAATTTTCGCTGCTCGGCCAAATTCCCCACTCAGTGATGAATAGCAGCGTCGGCTTGCGATATGTCAACTCAGAGGAGATCCAGTGAGCAAAGTAGAAAACCCGATAAGGTTCGGGTGGGTATTCGATGCGTTCAACGCGCACATCGGGAATCAGGTTTGGTTTCTTTCTTTCCTTGCCCGATAGCCATAATTCACATTCTTCTCGTGTATAGAAGCGCAATGGCCCCTCCGACGAGGGCCATCGTAGGCCGAAACACGCGGGCTGGCAATCGGACAAGTGCATCTTAATGTGCGGTGGCGTGGCTTACTATGACAAGCGGCACTCGAAGACCAATTTCGAGCAGTACCCCGGGCTCAAATCAGGATTTTGATCCGGCATCCGCTGCAATACCGGCTTCACTCACCAGCGCGGTCCTGTTTCGCAGTGTAATCGCTCCCGTAGTCGCGATCATTGCTCACGCGTTCGTGCCGCCATCCACGGTCAGATTCGCACCGGTGATGTATGCCGTTTCGGGGCTCGCCACGAAAGCCACCAGCGCGGCCACTTCGCCCACGGTTCCGTAGCGATTGAGCGCCGTATTGGCCTTTCGCGGCATCGCCCAATCGCTCGCCGCGGGATTCAAATCCGTATCAATCGGACCAGGCTGAATATTACTCACCGTGATGCCCCCGGCCACCCACCTCTCGCTCCAGCTTTAGCTGCTCGCCTTCGCCAGCGTCCAGTGTCTTGCATTGAGTGTCAATTTCCACGACGTGTTTGTACCGCCACGCACAATTGTGTGTGTCCTCACTATAGGTGACTTCCGCGCGGGCCAACTCCGCTTCGCAAAGCATTGAAAACATTGCCTAGGCGCAGCGCCGTAGTCGCAAATGCGCCTGCACGCCGCATTGGCGCTCGTCCTGCATTCATCCCACACGCAGCCCAGCCGCAACGGAGGACAGGACCATGGGATACACAATCGATTTCGTCGGAGTCGCAAGCGCGATCTTCGTTTCCTTCGCCGTAGCGCTGGGTCTGGAATGGCTGAGCCTCGTTCTGATGATGCGCCTGATGCCCGCGCGCCCCGCGCCGCAAACCGTAAGGCAAAGAGCGGCGGCGCAAGCGCAGTCGCGGGAAGCTGTCGCCGAACCCTTCGAGCAGAAAGCCGCATAGCGGGTGGCACAGCCACTCTTGGCTGTGCTCTTGGGTTTGCACCTCGCTACTCGATCGCATTCGGCGGGATGTAGAGAGCGGGACGCATTGGTAGCGGCGGCCTTCAGACCGCCATCGGTGTTAGCGCGCGAAGGATCACGCAGCGAAACGCGTCTCGAGCAAGACGCTCGAATATGCCGTTGGCACATTTCGAACGAAAAGGAGACTTCACATGCTATTTCTGCGGTGGCTGTTATTCGCAATCAGCTTCGGCTTCCTCGGCGTAGCGGCGATCATAGTCCTCTACGACGTCTACCTCGCATTTGAACTCAGCCGCATCCTGCAACGCCGCGAACGCCCGCCGGAAAAACCCGCCGCCAGCGAATCCGCCACCGCCGCGACCGGAGCAAGCAACCCGGCGCCAATCGAAGGTGCCGCGTCAGCAGCGTTCGCCTCCTCCATTCCGCCGACGCCGCCTCCAACGCGCCCCAGCCTCCGCCTCCCCCCTCGCACGCCCGGCCCTCGCCGCGCCATCCGCTGGCAAGCCGCCGCAAAATTAATAGTGGCCGCCGCGCTCTGCACCCTGCTCGGCAAAAGCCTTCTCGTCGTTCCAGACGGCCACGCCGCCGTGCGCATCAGCCAAATCTCCGGCGTCCGCCCTGGCACGCTCTACCCCGGCACCCACCTGATCGTCCCGCTCGTCGAACGCGCCCAGCTCTACGACATCCGCGACAACGTCTACTCCACCGCCGCCTCCGAAAATCCGCGCGATAAAGGCCTTGAAGTCCTCACCGTCGAAGCTCGCGAAGGCCTCTCGGTTGGCCTGGCGGTCACGGTGCGTTATCGCCTCGATCCCCGCCATCTCGATTACGTCCAGGCCAATCTGCCCGAGCCGATTGACCAGCAAATCGTCGCTCCGGTCGTCACCAGCATCTTCCGCGACCTCGGCCCCAACTACGCCGTGCGCGACGTCTTCTCCACGAAGCGCGAAGAATTCCACCAGCGCGCAACGCAAGCCATCACCGCGCGCCTCGCCGAAGATCAAATCGTCGTCAAGGAAGTGCTGCTGCGCAAAGTGCAGCTCCCCGAGGAATACGCGCAAGGCTTGCAAGGTTTGCTGCTGAAAGAGCAGGAAGACGACCGCGTCACCGTGGACCAAAGCATCGAGCAGAAAAAAGTGAAAATCGCCGAATCGCAGGCCGAAGCCCAGAAAGTTCGCCAGATCAAGCATGCCGAAGCCGACGCGCGCACCCGCGTCCTGATGGCCCAAGCCGAATCGGATTCGATGCAATACACCCTGCCGCTGAAACAAAAGCAAATCGAGGAATCCCGCCTGGAAGCTGAAGCCCGCAAGCAAACCACCATCGAAGATGCCGACGCCGCCGCGCAAGCCCGCGTGAAAAACGCCGAAGCCGAAGCGCAGGCCAAAGTGATTGACACCAAAGCCGAGCAGCAGCGCCGCACGCTGCTCGCAGAAACGCAAAATATCGAGACGATCAAAGGCGCGGAAGCCGCCGCGCAAGCCAAAGTGATTGACGGCAAAGCCGAAAAAGAACGTCAGAACTTGCTCGCCGATGCCGAAGCCAACGAGATACGCCAGACCTCGCAAGCCGACGCCGAAAAATTGCAGCTCGAAGCGTCCGCGCTGAAAGCCAACCCCATGCTCGTGCAATTGACCGTCGCGCAACGCCTGAGCGACCGCGTGCAGATCATGATGGTCCCCACCGACGGCAAGTTTTTCTTCACCAATGACGTGCTGAAATCAGTCCAAGGAGCCGCCGGAATGAACGATCCGCCCACGCGCGGAAGCGGAAGGCCGTGAACCGGTAACGAAGCGATGCATTCACGCTGTCTGGAAAGTTCGTCCTGACGCAGCAAAGAGATTCCCGGCCGGGGCATCTCGCGGCCTGTCCCGCGAGGCAGGGCAGCCCGGTCCCGGGAGTAACGCCGGCAAAAACCCTTGTGGGTGGCACGGCCGAAATCATGGGCACAACGCGACGCGACCGCCGCAGCGAAGCTTTAGCCCAAGACCAAGCCGCAGCCACCCAGCCGGTGTCAATCGCCAATTATCGGTGGCTGAGCGCACAAGCAAGATCGCAACGCCGCGCGTGGCACAGCCACTCCTGGCTGTGCTCTTGCTCTTGCATTCGGGCAAGTGCGTAAACGTTTCAATAAGTGCGCTGAATTTGTAGCGGCGCACTTCAGTGCGCCACCGAAGTCGCGCGACAAATTAGTCGCGCCACCAGGTCGATCAAAGCGCTTCATGCGAACGCAATCCGATAACTCGGCGCAAAAAGCGAAATCGCTGTCATCCCGATCGCAGGGAGGGCTCTCTCTTCTCTCACCGAACCGAAGACGCAAGATGTTGGAGACCTGCCGGTTGCCGTGCCCGTCCAACCTCGCCAAGGAACCGATGTGCTAATATGAAACTTCGCGAACGCATTTCACGATTCGCGCACACGGATGCGCCTCCCCCTCCGACCCCTTCCCACCGCGCGTGCCGCGCTCTTCACGGTTCTGTTCGTTGTTTTATTGGCAGCCTCATCACACACAACTCAAGCGCAAACCGCGTCCGCGCTGCCGAAGTCATGGAATGATGCTGTGGCACGCCTCGTAGACAAAATCGCCGCAGCATTGAGCCCCGGCCCGGTCGATCTCGATGTGGAAAGCATTTCTTCGCTTGATGCGTCCTACGTCGCCGCGGTCGGCGCGGCTCTTCGGCACCAGTTGCAAGCGCACAGTTTCTCGATTGCGTCGCCAAACGCGGCGGCAAAGTCTGCCGCGCAACTGCAGCTCACGCTCTCCGAATCCGCTGCTGAGTACGTCTGGGTGGTCCAAGTTAACAACGGTTCAGCAGACGCGAATCTGCTCCCCGCGATGATTGTCTCGGTTCCAAAATCAGATTTCACCGAAGCCGAGCCCAGCGAGCAATCCCTAACGCTTGCCAAGCAACTCGTTTGGGCGCAGCCGCAAAAATTCCTCGACTTCGCTGTCCTCCAGGGTTCATCTCCGAGGCAGTCCTTGCTATTGGTGCTCGAAGCAACGCGACTCGTGACCTACCAGCAGTCCGGCGCCGGATGGCAACTCTTTCATACCGCGGCAATCCCACCGGCAAGAATCCCATCGCGCGATCCCGAGGGCACGATCAACGTGAAAGATGGCAAGATTTCGGTTGATGGTATTGAATGTGTCGGCGACCCGGACCTGATGGGTGGTTTACGGTGTAACGCCGCGAAGCTGAATAACCGTATTGAGACTCGAGTAAAGATTTCAGGCCTTCCGAACAGCCTGGGCACGCTTGTTCAGGGAGAATGTCGCGGTGAACCTATTTCGCTGTACACGGCCGAGGGTGACTGGACCCAGAAAGACTCGATTCAGGGATTCTTGATTAACCTCAACTCGTTCTCAGCGGCTACCGCCGGTGACGCAATCCAGGTCAATGGGCCAGTGATAGCTTTGGGTCAAGAGCAAGATGTCAGTGCTGCGCGGGCAATCGTTCATAATCTTAAATCCGGCAATCACGAGGCCTATATTGTCACGGCGACTTGCAGCCATTAGCCTGGCCTCGTTCGTCGTGCTCGCGGCGCTGCCCGCGCGAACTGCCCGCCGCCCTCGCTATGGCGGAACGCTCCGCGTCGAAATCGACGCAGCCATCGCTTCGCTCGATCCAGCCGTTGCCGCGTCCACACCCGCGGAGTCCGCTGCAAAATCCCAAATTGATGGGCTCATCTACGATCATCGCGAAGCGGACGGTACTTTCACTGACGATCCCGGAAGCGGACCATTTGCTGTGACGACATTTGAACCCGGCAAACACGCCACTCTCGCAGCCAACAACAATTTCCGTGAAGGCCGCCCCTTCGTGGACTCCATCGAAATCATGATGGGCGTCTCCGCTCACGACCGCCTGCTCGATCTGCAACTCAATAAATCCGATCTCGCCGAGATTCCGCCACAAGACGCTCGCAGCGCCTCTGAGCGCGGCTTGCGCATCAGCATTTCGCAACCCGATGAATTGCTCGCACTCGTTTTCAGCACCACCGATAGCGCAGCCAGCCGTAATCCCCGCTTGCGCGAAGCCGTCGCGCGATCTATAGACCGCGCCGCCATCGTAAATTTCATCCTGCAGAAAACCGGCGAGCCCGCCGGCGGCTTGCTGCCGCAGTGGTCAAGCGGCACGGCGTTCTTGTTTCCCACCACAGCGGACCCGGCGCGCGCCAAGGAACTTTCCTCGCAAATCTCGCCCGCCATCAAGTTGCTGTTGGGATATGATTCCGCTGATCCGTTGGAGCAAAGCGTGGCGGAACGTATTGCAGTGAACGCCAAAGAGGCGGGAATTTCGATGGCCGCGCAAGCACTCCCGAAATCCGCGGCCGCCAATGGGCACAGCAATGCCAGCGCGTTGCAACATCACTTCGACGCGCGGCTGACCCGGTGGCGCATGCCTTCCTCCGATCCGGCGATTGCGCTGAAAGACGCGCTGTTGCAAATTTCGGAAGGCAGCGAGCCAACGGACACCGGCGCGAACACCGGGGCCCCGACCGAATTGGCGTCGCCGCAGGACATTTACAATCGGCAGCGCGACGCCCTCGCTAGGTTTACTATCGTGCCGCTGGTCTGGCTGCCGCGGGTTTACGGGCTGAGCGCTCACGTGCGAGACTGGAAAGTTCCTGGCCCCGGGGAAGAGTGGCCGCTGGCCGACGTTTGGCTCGAGACTGGCACCGCCGCGGGGGCTGACAAGCAGCCATGAAAAATTTTGTCGTCGGTCCGTGGTCTTTGTGGGTCGTGGCTTTAGCCACGACATTTGATACCGCGATTCGCAGCGGTTTTAGGCGCTGAAGTTCCTGCGGCCGTCAACCACTAGCTTGTATGTTTTTCGGTAATCTGTTGAACCCGAATAACGCAGCCACCAGCAGCTGCAACGAAAACGCTAAAGGCAAATCGTGACGTTTCGCACCAGATTATTTGTCAGCTTCATGTTCGCGCTACTGCTCGCCGTCGCGCTGATCGCCGCTGGTGTCACCATTGTCTCCCGCCGCGCCTTCGACGAGCTGAATCGCGAGCATAGCGACGCGCTTCTCGCCCAATTTCAGAAGGAATTCCAGCGTCGCGGCAAGGATGTAGTAGACCGCGTGAAGGGCATCGCCGATGCCGAGTCCACCGTCCGTATGGCGATTGACCTGAGCCGCACGAACGCCGACGTTTCGGTCTATGTAAATGACGCCAACGGCGTTTCCCGCTCGCACCAGCTCGACGTCCTTGATTTCGTCAGCAACGACGGCACCATCATATCCTCGGCGGAATCTCCCGCGCGCTTCAATTACAAAATGGCGTGGGTCACCAAGCCCGAGGACTGGACCGCGCGTGGCGCGTTTCTCATGAAGCTGGATACCGAAGCCGGTCCCACGCTCACGCTCTTGTCCGTGGCCACCGTCCGCGTCGGCGATCGCGACCTCTACGTCGTCGGCGGCGAGCGGCTCGCCAAGGAATTTCTCGCTTCGCTCGTGCTGCCTCCGAATATGCGCGCGCTGCTGTACCTGAATCTCGATCCGCAATTCCAGGAAACGAGCCTCGTTGATTCCAGCGGCCCCGCGCCGGACGCGAACCGTTTCCAGCCGCTGGTGGACTCGGAAATTTCAAACCCGGTTCCGCAAGCAGCCACGATTCGCTGGACGATTGATCCAGCCAGCGCTGAAGTGTTTCACGCACTGCCGCTGCTCGGGCGCTCCAAGGAATTGCTCGGCGTTCTATTCGTGGGCACCTCGCAACGCACGGTGGTAACACTCGAGCGCCGCATTCGCTGGCTCGCTCTCGCCGTAATCGCCGTCGGCTTGCTGATCGGATTGATGCTCAGCTGGTGGGGCGCCGCGCGCGTCACGCGCCCAGTGCAACAACTCGCGGAAGGCGCGCACGAGGTCGCGCAAGGTAATTGGAGCGCGCGCGTGGAAGTCCGCGGTCACGACGAAATCAGTCAGCTCGCCAAATCCTTCAATCAGATGACCGAGCAGCTCGTCGAGCAGCGCGAGCGCCTGGTGCAGGCGGAGCGCGTGGCCGCCTGGCGCGAAGTGGCCCGCCGCCTTGCGCACGAACTCAAGAATCCGCTCTTCCCATTGCAAACCACGGTGGAGAATCTACGGAAAGCACGCGAGCAAAATAATGGCCAGTTCGACGAAGTTTTTCGCGAATCCACCGGCATCCTGATCACGGAAATCGAAAACCTGAAAGCCATCGTCGGGCGTTTCAGCGATTTCGCGAAGATGCCGCAACCCGAACTCGGCACCGTGAACCTGAACGAAATCGTGCGCAACGTCGTGAAATTGTTCGAGGGCCAATTCAGCGCCGTGGGGCGTCCGGCCATCACTCCCGAGTTGCATCTCGAGGATGATTTGCCCACGATTCAGGCGGACACGACGCTGCTGCATCGCGCCCTTGAAAATCTCGTGCTCAATGCCATGGACGCGATGCCCGCCGGCGGCGTCCTGATGCTGCGCACCCAACACACGCCCACCGAGGTATCCCTCGAAGTTTCGGACACCGGCACGGGCCTCACGCCCGAAGAAACCGAGAGGCTCTTCACACCCTACTACACCACTAAGCAGCACGGCACTGGGCTCGGCCTCGCCATCGTCCAGGCCGTGATCGCCGATCACGGCGGGCGCATTTCGATCGAAAGCGAAACGGGAGTCGGCACCTCCTTTCACATCGAATTGCCGATGAAGCCGCCGCACAAGCCGCAAACGTTTCCGATGGTCTTCGAGAAAAAAGAAGACGAGGCGTAGCCTCCGGTGCCCTCGAAAGCCCACATCCTTATTATTGACGACGACGCGAACACTCTCGCCTCGCTCGCTCGTGCCTTTCGGCTCGCCGGCCACGAAGCCACAGTTTGCGACAACGCCGCGCGCGCCCTGGAACTTGCCAAGGCCGAGCGCTTTGATCTGATTCTTTCAGACGTAGTAATGCCCGGTCGCGACGGCATCTCCCTGCTCGAAGATTTCAAATCTATCGGCCTCGCCACGCCCATCGTGATGATGTCGGGGCAGGCCTCCATCGAAATGGCGGTAAAAGCCACGCGCCTCGGCGCGAGCGACTTTCTCGAGAAGCCCATCTCCAGCGAAAAGCTGCTGCTCACCGTCGAAAACGCGCTGCGCCTGAAGCATCTGGAGGAAGAAAATCGCGAACTCAAGCGCCGCCTGGGCCGCCATCACATCGTGTGGGCAAGTTCGGCGATGAAAGAGGTGATGGCCCAGGTGGAACACGTCGCCGCTGGCGAAACGCGCGTCTGCATTCGCGGCGAAACCGGCACCGGCAAGGAATTGATCGCGCGCACGCTGCACGAAAAAAGCCCGCGCCGCGCAGAATCTTTTATTTCTTTGAATTGCGCAGCGGTTCCTAGCGAGCTGATGGAAACGGAACTATTCGGCCACGAAAAAGGTTCGTTCACCGGCGCGGCCTCGCGCCACACCGGGAAATTCGAGCAGGCCCACGGCGGCACCTTATTTCTCGACGAAATCGGCGATATGCCGCCCGCCATGCAGGCGAAATTGTTGCGCGTGCTGGAAGAAGGTGAAATCGAACGCGTCGGCGGCGATAAGCCTTTTGCGGTGGATGTGCGCGTCGTAGTCGCAACGCATCGCAATCTGGAAGATCAGGTGCGGCAAGGAACTTTTCGTGAAGATCTCTATCACCGCGTCTTCGTGTTTCCGATTAATCTGCCTCCGCTGCGCGAGCGCGTCGAGGACATTCGCGTCCTCGCCGAACATTTCGCGCGCCAGCTCGAAGACCAGAACAATTGGAAACCACGAAGATTTTCGCCGGAGGCCATTGCGGAACTCGAACGCTACTCCTGGCCGGGAAACGTTCGCGAACTGCGCAACGTGGTCGAGCGCGTGTTGCTGCTCGCGAGTGGTGAAGTGATTGACGCCGCGACAGTCACGCGAGCGTTGCCGCGCGCCGCTGTTTCAGCGAATCCGCGTTCTTCCACATTCTCCACCGAATTGGGAACTGGGCCTCTCGGCCAGCGCGTCGAAGCGTTCGAGCGCGAAACTTTGCTCGAAGAGCTGAAGTTGCATCATCATCACATGACCAACACCGCGAAGGCACTGGGCCTCGAACGCAGCCACCTGTACAAAAAATGCCAGCAGCTAGGCATTGACCTCCGCGCCATCCGTCAGACGGAATAAGCATCGCGGCTGCCCACCGCCAAGCGGGCGTCGCACCGATCTACTAGTTACCGGAATTCGCTTCTCGTTTCCTGCGCGCAGCCATCGCGTAACCGCGCACGATGTAAAGCAACAGCGCTACCCCCACAATTAAAAAGAACGCCTTCTGATTGATGGTGATTGCAAACACCAATACAGCCAAGAAAAAGCCCCACACGAAAATCTCGCCCAGAAACGCCTGCTTCCATTTCGGCTGCAACCCGCTCGCCAGCACTCGCGCCCGCAGCGCGGGCCACAGTCGCGGAACGCGCCGGCAAAACGCCAGATAACTCTCTCCCTGTTCGCGCGCCAGGTTTGTTTCTTCCAGGCCAATCAATCGTAAACAAAAAATGAACATCCCCAGCACGATGAACGCAAATCCCAAGCGGCTCGCCAGCAGTCCCATCCCGATCGCCAGAAAAATATTCCCCAGATAGAGAGGGTTTCGAACGTGACGGTAGGGTCCGTCTGCCAGCACTGACTCCGCGCGCAGGTTCGGGTCCTGCACCACATCCGAGTGCAAGTAAGCTGAAGCCCAAGTGCGAAGCAGCGCGGTCAGCAGGACCAAGAACGCGCCGAAGAGCAGCAGCGATCGCGCCAGCAGGTCCGCGTGCGGCGAATGTTCGCCGACCGTCCGGTTCACCAGGTACTGGGCCATGTTCAGGTGATCTACGTTGTAAAGAAGGAAGCCGAACCAGAAAATCGAGCCGATCAGCCAGAAGCGATAGCGGAACTCGAATTCGGTGGCTTTCATGCGTCTCCTGGGAACCCCGCACTCGCCCTCTTGCTATCTATACGCGCTGCGTCGCGATTTCATTACACTCAGCGTCGCGCAAATTCGCGCGTCCTATCTATGGTTCGCGGGCGGCGGATAAACGCGCGCGCAAAGCAGGTGAGTAGGGAGGTAAACCGCCACAAGCACCGCAAGGTATGTAATCGCCAAGTGCACCGGCGCGGGGCCAAGCTGGTGATGAAAAAATGGCGCCGTCTGAGCGAAATTCAAATTTTTGTCCGGAGTGACGAACCGTGACGCGATCACCACGGGCAGCGCGATCGCTGCTTGTAACCCAAATCCACGCCGGTCGTATCCCAGCCGGCTCAAACACCACAGCAGAATGAACGGCATCACTATGTGAAAAAGCGAAAGCAGGCGGATCCACAGCGGCATCGTCCCATCGAAAAGATATTCCGTCCCGCCGATGAAATGCCGTCCAAGAAGCAGCCAAGCCGCCACGTCGAGAGTCCACAGCGCGTCAATCACCACCGATGAAATCGCCTGACTCGCTAGCAGCAGCGCATTGCTAGTCCATAGTCCAATGCAAGTAAGAATCACCGCCACGTCGCACAAATGCAGAAAATTTCCCGCGCCCCAAGCGTGCCAATACACCGGGAACCACACCACCAGCCACAAAAGCGCGAGCCAGCGAACCCAATCCGGAATTCCCCTCCGCGCGCGTATCCCTGTTTCCATTTTTTCGCGACGACCGGCGTCATCCTAGCAAAGTAACCATCGAAATCCCACGACGCGCGTGCGCGTTTCACATTTCTCGATAGCAGAGGCGGTTTGCAATTGTAGCCGTGCACTCTGATACGCCATCGGACTAAGCTACGTCCCGATTCGCGCCACCGAGCGCACCGGCACTAGCCGTACTCGCTCGCTCATGCGAAAATTCAGCGAGCAATGACGATCCATCCAGCATGGTTTGCCGCCGGCGGAGCGTGCGCCGCAAGCGGAATATTTGCCTGGGGCGCGGTAGCTCCGTCGTCGCAACTTTTCGGACCCACCATCACGCGCCTCAACGATAAGTCCTCGATCGGCATTACCTTCGACGACGGCCCCAACCCAAAAGTCACGCCGCAAATCCTCGATCTCCTCGGCCGTCACAACGCCAAAGCCACGTTTTTCCTGATCGGCCGCCACGTCCGCGCGTTTCCCGCACTCGCCAAAGAAATCGCCGCGCGCGGCCACGCCATCGGCAACCACACCGAAACTCATCCGGCGCTTACCTTCCTCACGCCGGAACAAATCGCCGTGCAACTAGGTCGCTGCGACGAAGCCATCCTCTCCGCCACCGGCACAAAGTCAAGGTGGATGCGCCCGCCTTTCGGCTACCGCAGTCCATGGCTCGCTGGAATCGTTCGCCAGCGCGGCGGAGCGGGAGTCGTCATGTGGAGCAAGGCCGCGTACGATTGGCGTTTGCGGCACCCTGCACCGGTGATCGAGCGTTTGCGCCGCGTGCGCGGAGGAGATATCGTCCTGCTGCACGATGGCGATCACCGCGTCCTGGAAGGGAACCGTCTCCACGTCGTGAAGGCTCTCGAGCACTGGCTGCCGCGCTGGAAAGATCAAGGCCTGTGTTTCGCGAAATTGGACGACACGCACTATAATGGTGAACAGGCGGCCTAAACGGAATGGACGAAAAGCGTTATTACGACGAGAAACCCGAAACCAAGCAGATGACGTTGGTGTGCCCGCATTGCCGCGAGGAGAACGTCTATCCCGTGCGCTGGATGGCGCGTAGCAAGAAGGCCCAGCTCCCGCCGGGCGGCAATGAAGACGATCGCGCCAAGTTCGCGAAAGCCCGCTCCTACATGGTTCGCATGGACGACATGGTCGCCTGCCGCAACATCCGCTGCCGCAAGCGCTTCGACCTCACCGGCCAGACGGTAATCCTCACCTAGCCGTTACCAAACGCGTCTCAATCCTCGTCCGCATCGCCGCCCGAAAGGGCGCCAGCGGGAATCCCTTCGAGCACCTCGCGCACCTTCGTAGCTAGCGCTTTCAAATTGAATGGCTTCTGCATAAACGACATCCCGCCTTCCAAAACCCCGTGCCGGAAAACGCTGTCGTCCGTATAACCCGAAATGTAAAGCACCTTCAAACCGGGCCGCGACGCGGAGACCTTTGCCGCCAAATCGCGCCCGCTCAGCCGTGGCATCACCACGTCGGTAATCAGTAATTGGATATCGCCTTTATGCGCCGAGGCAATTTGCAGCGCCTGCACGCCGTCCGCGGCTTCCAGAACGCGGTAGCCCCGCGCGGAAAGATATTCGGTCACCAGCTCGCGCACACTGTCTTCGTCTTCCACGAAGAGAATCGTTTCCGTCCCCGGCTCGGGACCCTTCGCCACTTTCTCCGTTGCCAGTCTTTCCGCCGGAGCCGTCACTTCCGGCAAATACACTTTGAAAGTCGTGCCGTGGTCCACTTCGCTATACACCCAGATGTATCCGCCGCTCTGCTTCACCACGCCGTAGACGGTCGCGAGACCGAGCCCCGTCCCGCGCCCTTGTTCCTTCGTCGTGAAAAATGGTTCGAAGATGCGCGCCTGCGTCGCGGCATCCATTCCGCAACCGGTGTCGCTCACCGTGAGCATGACGTAAGGGCCGGGTTCCACCACGGCGTGCTGCGAAGCGTAACTGCTATCGAGGTGCACATTGGAGGTCTCGATCGTCAACCGGCCGCCGTCGGGCATCGCGTCCCGCGCATTCACCACCAGGTTCAACACTACCTGCTCGATCTGACTGGGATCCGCTTTCACGCGACCCAGGTTCGCACCCGGCAAAAATACCAGCTCGATATTTTCGCCAATCACGCGCGAAACCATCTGGATCATGTTGCCCACCACTTCGTTTAACGCCAGCACTCGCGGGTGCAATACCTGCATACGGCTGAATGCCAGGAGCTGCCGCGTCAATCCCGCGGCGCGCTCGGCAGCTTGTTGAATCTGCTCCACGTTGTGCCGCACCGCATCTTCTTTACCGGTCGCTCCGCTGAAGAGCCGCTCCGTCAACATTTCCGCGTGGCCCTTCACTACCATGAGCAGGTTATTGAAATCGTGTGCTACTCCGCCCGCCAACTCTCCCACCGCCTGCAGTTTTTGCGACTGCCGGAGTTGGTCGGTCAGGTGCTTCCGCTCCGTGATATCCAGCGCAACGCCGATCACTCCGAGCAATTCTCCGTCACTGCCGCGTAAAGGCTGCACGTGCGATTCCAGCACGCGCTTCTGCCACTCCAGCTGATAAGTGAGCGACTCGCCGGCCAGAGCCTTGCGGTGCGAGGCAATCGAAGGGAATTCCGGATTCTGCGTCTGAAAATACTCGAAAAGCGTTTTGCCAATCAGGTCTCCGGAATGCAGCCCCAAGGTTTCCAGTCCCGCGCCCACCGCGGACGTGTATCGCAGGTTTTTGTCCGTCGTCCACAAAATGGCTGGCATGCGCTCCATCATTACAGCCAGGCGCGTGCGGCCCTCGTGCCGCTCGATCTGCGATTTTTCCAGGTCCTCGAGCATGCCGTTGATCGCCGTGGCCAAGAACGCCAACTCGTCCCGCCCTCGCACGTTCAGCCGCGCTGCCATGTCGCCGCTCGCGCCGATCTGCGTCACGTTGTCCGCCAAATCGCCGATCCGCGAGATTACGAACATCTCCAGCAGCTTCAGCGTCACCGCGCCAAACACCAGCCCCATCGCCATCAGCAACAGCAAAAATTGCACCAAACTCGTGCGGCCCTGGTCGTGGATGGTTCTCTGCAGCAACACGCGCATCAGCCCAATGGGCCGGCCATAAATGTCGTCCAGTCGCTGATAGGCCGCGAAAGATTCCGGATTCACCTCGTGCGTGAATATCGGACGCTCCTTGGAAATCACGCCGGCAGCCCCGCGGAGATCCGCGTCGCGCGCGATGTCTCCCTGCAGTTCAATCTCGATGGGCATGTGCGTTATTTCCGAAAGATGCCCGATTTCCGCGTCGTCCAACACCCGGCCCATCACCATGGTGCCGGCGATCGGTCCCTGGGAATTGCTGGTGAGGATCGGCCGTGAAACCACCAGCACCGGCCCGTCCGGAAGCGAGAGCATTCCGGCCACTTTGCTCTCAGGGCTGGGCTGCGTGAGCAGCAAGCTGCCGGGTTTGAAATCATCTTCGAGGCCTCGCGGAAGCGGAACTTCGCCGCCGTGCGTGAGGTCGAATCCCTTGGAGAAAAGTTTGCGGCCCTTTTCGTCAAAGATCGCAACGAAACTGACTTTTAGTTGCTGGAACGTGCTGGCGGGGAACTCGGTCTTGACATACGTCGCGCCGTCGCCGTGCACGTATGCGTAGGTCGCGTCCCAGGACGCGTATTCGCTGGTGGTCCGGTCCAGCGTATTCAGCTCGTTACTCAGCGCGCTCGACGCGCGCCGCGCGTCTTCCCGCGCAAAATCCTCTTCCAGACGGGTGAACCCGCTCATCAGCAGGATGTGCGAAAGCCAATAGAGGCCGCCAACGAGCCCGATCATAGTGATGGCAATGATGAGCAGCGTTTTGCGCCGCAGCGACGACGGCACGTGTAGTTGGGCGATCTGCAGGGGTCCCAAGGCGAGAGCCTCAGTATCCATTATATCGGCCCGCGAGGCCCAGCGGGCGTGGCCGTGCCCTAGTCGTACACTGGGTAGCCCATCGAGTAAGGTCGAAAAATTCGCCGCTCGGCGCCGCCAGGGTTTATCCTGCAAGCATCTTGCCCGGCTTAAGAGGCATCCCTACTGGGGAGTCCGATGGGGGAGCTTATGACTGATCGCCTGATCCGCTTCCGCTACGCCGCCGCCGCTTGCCTCGCCCTGGGATTGGCGCTGCCCGCCGCCGCGCAGGATGCCGGACCAATGCCCCCGGCTCCGGCGAGCCAATCAACTCCGGCACCGCCGCCGCAAAATTCGCAGTCCGCGCCGCCACCAGACGCGCCCGCGCAACCTCCCGCGCCAGCAACTCCCAACCCGGCACCCGGCGCAGCTGCCGATGGCACAACTGCAGCGGCTCCCGCAAACGCAACTGCGCCCGCCTCTTCCCATGCGGCGGTCGTCGCTAGTAAAACGGCCGGCAAGATTGAAGTGCCCTCCGGTACGCATATTCCGCTCGTTCTCCACAATTCAATCTCCACGCGCAGCGCGCGTCCCGGCGATCCCGTCTATTTTGAAACGCTTTTCCCCATCATGATTGACGGCAAAGTGGTCATTCCTGCGGGTTCGTACGTTAGTGGAGAAGTCACCGAATCCAAGCGCCCGGGCCGCGTCAAAGGCCGCGGCGAATTGATGATCAAACTCACTACGCTTATTCTTCCGAACGCCTACATGGTGAATTTGAACGCGGTGCCGGGGAACGCCGGAACCGGCGGCAATGAAACCACGGACAGTGAAGGCAAAATCATCGGCGATTCCGAAAAAGGCCATGACATCGGCACGATCGCGAAGACAACGGCAGCCGGCGCAGGCATCGGCGGCATCGCGACACGCAGTGGCGCGGGCGTGGGAATCGGCGCTGCCGCGGGCGCTGCAGCGGGCTTAGCTGCCGTTCTGCTAACGCGCGGCCCAGACGCTGAAATGCCGCGCGGCTCGACGGTAGAAGCCGTAATAGACCGCTCCATCTACCTCGAAGCCGACAAAGTCCAATTCACCGGCCCCGGCCAGGCCTCCTCGCTAGCAGGCCCGCCCAATCGCGAACCAGTCCGCAACCGCGACCCATTCTAGTCTCCGAGTTACCCACTATCGGGCAACTCAAAAAATTCGTGCGGGTCGCAGCTTTAGCAACGACATGGGACTCGCACACCGAGAGCGGCTTTAGCGGCTGAAGGTCCGTCTTGGCAGTCCTCACTGAGATTCTCTAGCTCGTGAAGGCTATCGGTATGCGTCGCGACACAGCCTCAACCGATCACCTGCTTCCCTTAATGACCGTCTGTATTAAGCTCTGCGGATTGTGATCAAGCCTCTGATCCTCGTTGTCTGTGCTGCGGCTCTGTTTGCCTCTCGCGATCTTCACGCTCAGACCACTGCGTGGCAGCCATCCCCGGACCATTCGCAACTGCCGATATGGCCGGGCAAGATACCGGATGCGCAGGCCGTCGGGGGCCCGGAGACCGCGGCGACCGACAATCAGTCACTGGTCGCAGGCTCGGCGTGGGTTTATGAGAGCCGCGTTTCGCAGCCTACGATGACGGTTTACTCGCCTGCAGGCAAAAATACGGGTGCCGCGGTGGTCGTCTTTCCTGGCGGAGGCTATCAGATTTTGGCCATGGACCTGGAAGGCACAGAAGTCTGCGACTGGCTAACGTCCAAGGGCATCACCTGTGTGCTCTTGAAGTACCGCGTGCCGGGCGAGGGAGGCTACGCGAAATCGGCGCCGTATCCGAAATCGGGACCGTATCCGGAATCACCGATGGCTCTCGAAGATGCGCAGAGGGCAATGGGCCTAGTGCGCTTGCACGCCGCGGAATGGCATATCGATCGGCATAAGATTGGAGTGCTGGGTTTTTCGGCAGGCGGCCATTTGGTGGCAGCCATCAGCAATCATTTTGATCACCGCTTGTATCCGGCCGTGGATGCAGCCGATCAAGAGAGCTGCCGTCCCGATTTCGCGGTGGCTATCTATCCGGGGCATCTGTCGCTGTCCGCGGCGGAGTGGGATGCGAAACAGGGCACCAAGAAGTCTGTGGTTCCTCATCCAGGAAATGCCGATAAAGAGCTTGCCTTGAACCCCGATTTGCATGTCACTACCCGCACGCCGCCCACGTTCTTGCTACAGGCTGAGGATGACGACGTGGACAACGTAGACGACTCGCTCGCTTACTACATTGCACTGAAGAAAGCTGGCATTCCGACGGAGATGCACCTATACGCGCATGGCGGCCATGCGTTTGGCCTGCGCCCTACTCAGTTTCCGATTACGAGATGGCCTCAGTTAGTGGAAGCGTGGCTGCAGACGATCGGAATGATTCCGAAATGACGCTGTCATCCCGAGCGCAGCGAGGGTTCTCTCTTCTGTCCTTCTCGGCGTATTCCGCCTAGGCGCCCGTTCGCGCTCGCGACCGCGCGGCCGTAAACCTTAGCGGCGAAAAATTCTCCGCCGCGAAACTCGCCTTGCCGCTGACAATCCAATCCCGCATGATCTTCGCCGTCACGGGCGCCAGCAAAATACCATTGCGATAGTGCCCCGTGGCGATCAGCAAACCTTTCATTTCCGTCGGCCCGACGATCGGCAAATGATCCGGAGTATCCGGCCGCAACCCAGCCCATTGCTCCACAATCTCGGCGTCTGCGAGCGCCGGAGCCAGTTCCTTTGCTCCCTCCAAAATTTTGCGAATTCCCTCGGGCGTTACTTGCTTCACGAAACCCGCATTTTCCAAAGTGCTCCCCGCAATGATGCGCCCGTCGCGCCGCGGCACCAGGTAACCACACTGCGAACGCAACACCTTTTTCAGCTTCACGGTTGAAGACCGCAGCGCGACCAGTTGGCCTCGCACCGGCCGCACCGGCGCGTAACGCGCCAGATTTCCCTCGCCGCCCGCAACGCAATCCTTGATGCTGCCGCAAAAAGTACCCGCGGCCATCACCACGCACTGGCCTTCGATTTTTTCGCCGCCCGCCGCAAGCACTCCCGTACACGCGCCGCGTTCACACAGCAGCGACTCAATCGCGCAGCCTGCACGAATCACTACGTCACGCTGCGCCGCCGCCACGAGAAGCGCTTCCGTGAGCAACCGCGGGTCCACCGTCGCTTCCTCGGGCAACCATGCCGCCGCACTCGCGGCCGCGCCAAGCTCCGGTTCCAGCGCGTGCGCCGCCTCCATCGATATCGTTTCGATCGCGAGGCCCAGATCGCGATACTCCTCAATCATTTTGTCGCGCGCGCTTTCCCCGTCCGGCCCCGCGAACACCTCAAACGTCCCCTCGCCGGCAAATCCTGCGGCCCTGCCAGACGCCTCTTCCACCCCCGCAATAAATTCCGGATAAAGCTGCAGGCTCTCTTTTCCCAATGGCACCAGCGGCACCGCCTCCGGTGAATCCGGCCCCGGCGAAAGCATTCCCGCCGCAGCCCACGATGCCTCGCGCCCCGGCTCCTGCCGGTCGATCACCGCAACGCGCAGCTTTTCGCCGGCCAATTCAAACGCAATGGCCGCACCAATCACTCCGCCGCCAACAATCACCGCATCGAATTTTTTCACGCGTTCATAATATCAGGAAGAAAGCTCAGGCGGGATTGGCAGCAATTCGCACTTGGGTTGTGTAGCGGCCGATGCGTCCCGCGTTTTTGCGGGGCACTTCGGGCATCTTTCTTTTTTGGTTTGTCTTGGAACGCAGGTTTTGTAGCGGCGCACTTCAGTGCGCCCATCGGTCTCGCAGCAACAAATAATGGGGATCCCGCAAATTCATCCGGAACGCACGCCCCACGTCTTAGGACCGCCGTTACAAGAAACGGTCCCCGGGGACAACTTACAACGAATCCACCAACTCGACTGAAAGCAATCGAGCCTTCTGCGAGAGATTTTGTGCACGCGACCAATCTCCGGCCTTGCTGGCCTCGTCCGATTGGCTCAAAAAGCTCTGAATTTTGTCAACCAGGTCGTGTTGTGCCGCGCTCAAAACCCGTCCTGACGATTGCTGCAGATTTTTCTGCGCGGCGATGATGTCATCCTGCGTCTTGTGTTGCAGGCTGGCTTGATCGCCAGGAGAAAGCTGCGGCGATATTTGCGGCGCCGGCGCTCGTGCGGGCTGCTCGGGCTGCGAATCCGCAGCCGACTCGACAGGCGGCTTGCGTGACGGCGGCGCTGGTTTAGTCTGCGCCGGCTCCACCGGGAGCGGCGCAACGGTCGTAGCTGCCGGGTTCGGAGGCGGCGGCACATTTTCCAGCGGCGGCAACGCGTCGGTATCCGGCGCAATATTCGTGAGCGGCTTCGCGTCCGATGGCGCCGGCGCGGGTGCCGCGGCCACCGGTGCCCCGGCCTTCGCGGTCTTCCAGCAGCCGGTCAACCCAAGCGGCACCGCGCACACCAACACCAGCATTGCCAGAGTGGTAGCATCTAACTTGCGGCGGCTGGGCATTTATCGTTTTTCTTCCGCAAACGGCTGCCCGAAGTCCCTCATCTTTCCGGTCAGCGCTTCCAATGAACGTGCCAAAGGCAATTCCAAACGAAACGTCGTCCCTCTCCCGGGTTCCGAATCAAA
>Ga0307478_10000287_pt1 | contig 54839 bp, 62 predicted proteins | sample atmos_gasesECM4C_2_FD_203713 | JGI IMG/M metagenome (GOLD analysis project Ga0307478, IMG submission 203713) | Hardwood forest soil microbial communities from Morgan-Monroe State Forest, Indiana, United States - atmos_gasesECM4C_05 | ecosystem: Environmental > Terrestrial > Soil > Temperate...
CCCTCTGGGACACCAGCTTCGGTGAGGATCTGCACTAGATTGTAGGACGAAAGCGGCGTGTCCTCCGCTGGCTTCAAGACCACAGTATTGCCGCTGATGAGGGCGGGCATGATTTTCCACGACGGAATGGCCATGGGGAAATTCCAGGGAGTGATCATGCCGCAGGTGCCGATGGACTGGCGCACGCTCATGGCGAATTTGTCGGGCAATTCGGAGGGAGTGGTCTGCCCGAAGAGGCGGCGGCCTTCTCCCGCCATGTAGTAGGTCATGTCGATGGCTTCTTGGACGTCGCCGCGGGTTTCCGCTAGGACTTTGCCCATCTCCCGAGTCATGTCCTTGGAGAATTGTTCTTTGTGTTGGAGCAGCAGCTCCGCGGCGCGAAAAAGAATTTCCGCGCGTTTGGGGGCCGGGACCAGCCGCCACTTTTTGTAAGCTGCATTGGCGGCATCAACGGCCAGATCGACGTCCTCCGCGGTGGAGGATACGAACATACCGATCAGCTCGTCGGTGTCCGCGGGATTGCGATTTTCGTAGGCATCTCCGCTGCGCGAATCCACCCATTCTCCATTGATGAAATTCTTGTAAACGCGAGGTGCGGCTGCCGTGGCCATACTGCCTCCTGGAACGCTGCGCTTGAGACTGTGGTCCTTTGCGGTTGGAACGCGGGCACGATCCCGTGGAAAGAAAATTGTACAGTCGCTCGATTGACTCGTCAAACTAGCCAGGAACACAGCGGCGGCGACGAAAGGCGAAGCTCAATGGCAAACAGGCCTGGTGTATGATTTAGCCCGGTCCAAACGCTGCGAATCCTGAAATTTGGCGCGGGAAAGAGGGAACGTGAAGAGAACTCTGGCAATCGGTTTGGCATTTTTATTTGGCGCCACGGCGCTGGTTGCGCAAGCGGTGGTGAGCGCCGTACAGGGAACAGTCAGAAAAGTCGATTCGGCGGCAAAGACAATCGTAGTGAAGGCAGCGGATGGAACAGAGCATACATTCCATTTCGTTGGGCGGACCTCTGCCCACGGCGCGGAAAAGACTGCCGAAGGAGCCAAGGATGCTTTCGATGGGATGAAGGAAGGTTCTGAGGTGGTAGTGCACTACACGAAGAAAGGCACGGAGGAGACTGCGGAGGAAGTGGATCACGTGGGCAAAGATGGTCTTAAGGTCGGCGAGGGCACCCTTTCGAAGATCGACCGCGGAGGTAAGACTCTGGTGGTCAAGACGGCCGATGGTACCGAGGAGACTTACCACCTAACTGACCGCGCTGCGAAAGATGCCGGGAAGGGCATTGCCGAGGGCTCCGAGAAGTCAGCGAAGGTAACCGTTTACTACACGGAGCAAGCGGGTCGGAAAGTCGCGCATTTTTTCAAAACCCTGTAACAACACGAGCGCGGGCTAGTACCGTTGAGTTGGATCCGAAACGATACTCAAATTTCGGGAATTTCTTTGCTCGGTGGCTAGTCTAGCCAGTAATACGTGATTTTCCCCAAACACCCGGGCCGGCCCATGCGCTTGCATCCGCCGGCCCTCTCCTTCTTTGCTGGGATTACGCCGATATTGCTCTTAATGCACAGGCTCGTTTCCCGCTCTCAATCGCGCGCGATAATCGATGGTGAGGCCATCGAATATGAGCGAGGGGCCAAGCTCGAGCGGAATCGGTCCACGGCGAGGCGCGAAGATTGTGATCTCGGCGATCCTTCTTAGCTTGATTGGCCTCGGAACGTGGGAATATCGGACGCGATGGCACGCGGTACCACCGCCTGGTGCTTTGCAGATAAAGAGACCTGTCGCAAAGGCGGTCATCCGATTGGATTCGGCGGCGGCCGCCACGCAAGATGTTCCACAGGAGTCGTCCCCCGCGCAGAAGCACGAAGGCTCGCCCAGCACAATCCTCGGTCCGGATTATGAGGCGAACCTAGCGTGTTTCGAGCACCCTAAGAGTCAGATCGATCAGAAAGTCATGGCGCGGCTCGGCGCAGACTATCCTGGCCTCTCCCAAGTTCTGACGATCGAATATCCTCCCCCGGATCCGAAGATTGTCCGGCAACTCCTCGACAATTTGCTCGAAGCCGCAGAGAGCGCTTCGCGCGAAAAGAGAGCGTCACTTTTGCTAGCAGCCGATGAAATCGCAGAGCGGCTGGCACTGCCTTCGATCGCTCCGCCGAGTCTCGGGTTGCAACGCCAACTGAGCGACCTTGCAGCCCAAGGCTTGACGTTCACATGGGCCGAATTGGATGGCGGTTGGGTGTATGGACACAATCTGCTGTGGCGGCTCCGGCAAGAATATCCCACGAGCGCAGAGGGCGAGGATGCTTTTGTGCTGCTTCTCCGGGAAGGCTGGGAGAAGAGTCCGTGCTGCAGCATTGGCGGGCGGGGCGCAGACGCGTTTTATAAGGTTATCGAGCAGGGAGAAGAGTTTCTCACCAATCGACCACAAACCGGGCACCGCCAAGAGGTTCTGTTTCTGGTCGCGCAGGCATACGAAACATGGTGGGCGTTGAGCCTGGTTCCGGAGGACGACCGCGAAGAGGGCGACCCTTCACCGTCCCCTTATCGCGCGGGGGCTCTTGCTGCGCGAGAGAAAGCGATTGCCTACTATGGCGAAATCGTGGGGCTGGTGCCGGACAGCGTCGAGGCCGGTTGCTCGCGCAAGCCGCTGGCGATGATGAAAGAAAACGAAGACACTCACCAGCGGCGCTTCTATTGCTATTGCGACTGACGGGCGAGAGCGATCTCACGCGGAAGATGCCGGCGCATGCTTGAAGGGCTGCTTGGCATATTTCGCTTTGGCGATCTCGATGACCAGGACGATGGGACCTTTTTCGTCGCGGTACGGCCAAGGCTTGCCGATGTATTTCTGCGAGAGTGCATCGTAATACTTTAGCTGTGGGTCAGGACGGCGCTCGATGACGTGCCCGCGCATCTGGACTTCCGTATACGGGTCCTTGAAATCGATAATCGAGAGCGAGACGCGCGGGTCGCGCTCGGTATTCTTGCCCTTGAACGACCCGGCTGAGGTAGTGATCAAGACGAGGTCGCCTTCGCGGGCAACCCATACCGGAGCGCTATGTGGCGAGCCATCGGGCATTAGCGTCGCAAGATGCGCAAAATTGGGGCGATCGATTAAGTGTTTGATATCGTTGGACAGTTTCTCGGCCATGGGGCACTTCTCCTTTGCGCGACAGGACGAGCGCAGAAGCTCACTGAAGCCCGAAGCGCCTCAGCATTTCGCGCTTGCCAAGTCGGGTGACGGTCAGGGCGCGACTGTCAGTATCCTGGATTACCCATTTTCGTTTGAGGGCAACGTGCCATAGTGCCGCGCCGAGGGCGCCACCGACATGCGGGCGTCGCTCGCTCCAGTCAACACAGGGATACGCGAAGCGACGGCGTAGTGCCCTGGTTGTATCAATATCGATATCGAGAGCTTTGCAAGCCTTCACACCAGCCGGTGTGAGATCGTAAGAATTGCCAGAACCGTCCGAAAGCCACGTCAGTTCTTTGAACCGGTCATGAATCGAGACACCCAAGGTGCCTGCGATGTGATCGTAGCAAGTCCTTGCGGCGCGGAGAGGGTTGGGCGTGCCGGGCAGAAATATTTCTCGTGTTCCACCGGCGAGCACGCTCAATGCTTCCAGCGCGCTGGCCACATTGGCCCCCGCCAAACTGTAATAGCGATGTTTCCCCTGCGCGAGAACTTTCACCAATCGTCGTAGCTTCAGCCGATGTAGGTGCACGCTGGCGGTTGATGGCGTCACGTTGCCGACCATCGCAAGCTCCGTGCTCGTCCGAGCGCGTCCATCCAGCAGACAATAGAGCATGCTGGCGCGGGCCGGCTCACCGATTTCGGCGGCGATTTGAGAGGCTGCGGTGTCCGAGTGACTTTCGACATTCATAGTTTGATGACGAACGAAGCATCCATGTCAGGTGACCAGCATACTCCATTCAGATGCGCTCAACCAAGCCTAAAGCCGCGATTATGACCCGCCGCGAAGCAATTGGCGGCATCGTGGGAACGGTTGCCGCGCTGACCACGGGCTACGCGATACCAGGGACGGCCGTGAAGGGGACACCAATGAAAATAGTGTGCGTGATACGCTACCAAATCGACCCGTTTCAGCGAGATGCGTTCAAGAAGTACGCCGAAAACTGGGGCCGCATCATCCCGCGATGCGGGGGACACTTGGTCGGATATTTTCTGCCTCATGAGGGAACCAACGACGTTGCTTGGGGATTGATCGCCTTTGACAGCCTAAGTTCCTATGAGGCGTACCGAACGCGCCTGAAGGCAGATCCGGAAGGACGTGAGAACTTCACCACGGCCCAGACAAAACGGATTATCCTGCGCGAAGAGAGGAACTTCGTAGAAATAGTCGATGGAACGTTCGGCATTCCCGCTGCACTCCCAGGGGGGCTATGAGCTCAACGCGTCGACGCAGGAACGGGGATGGTCCCGCTTTCAAGGCGCGATCACGGCAAGAGCTCGTTTTGTTGATATTGAAGTGTCGCAGAAGGGTGCTACTGGCGCTGGGCGGTCTGGGCGGCCTTGGTTGCTAGCGAGGAAGAGGCTATTGGCGGCATGGGGGCTGCCACACCGGCGGTTTGCGAGCCGAGGCCGAGTTTTTGCAGCGTTGGGGCGTCGAGTTTGCCGCTGGGATTCAGTCCATGTCCGGCTTGGTACCTCTTCATTGCTTCGACGGTGGAGTCGTCCCACTTGCCGTTAGGCGTGCCGTTGAACGAGCCGTCTTTGGCGAGAGCTTGCTGAATTTCGGAAATGCGTTCGGGAGCTGGGGCTTTCTGCCCCTTCTCCCGACCCTTGGAATGTCTGTTGGACTTCTTCACGCGAGACTTGCTGGCCGCGGAAGCTCCTGGCTTCGCCGCGCTGCGGCTGGCCGTTCTAGACGAGGAAGGCGCAGACCACGCCGTTCCTGCTGTTAGGAGCAGTACGAGGCCCGCGGTCATTGACGTCCGAAGTCTCATGTCAACCTCAACTACGAAGCTCGGGTCTTATCCAAATCGCGCCCCATCTATACCGCGAAGGGACGCGATTGGACAATAGAACTATTGTTGGTTTTCCGCTGGTACGACACCGGGCAAGAACACCGTAAAGGTGCGGTCGGCGTCGCCGCGGCGCAGAACCTTGAACACTACGTTGTTTCCGGGCTTTAGCTTGCCAATGGACTTCTTGTAGTCGTCCACGGAATTGATAGGCTCGCGGTTGATCTCGGTGATCACGTCACCGCGGGCGAAGCCCAGGTCGTCGGCAAAGCTGGCCGGGTCGACGTCGGTGACCACCACGCCGCGCTGGCCCTCCATGCCGACGCGCGCTGCGCGCTCCGGCGTGAGGCTATCCACGCGCAGTCCGAACTCGGCGGGCGCGGACTCGCCCTGCTGGTCGCTCAGCCGCCCGGCTTGGGTCGGGAAGACACGGGTGCGGTCTTCGACCACAGCGGTGGTTTCCTTTTGCGAACGATCACGCACGTACCCGAGCTTTACTTTGCTTCCGAGGGAAGCCGCAGCGATCGGGTTGACCAGGTCATTGCCCGTCTTAACGGGCGTCCCGTTGACACTGGTGATGACGTCGCCACTCTTCAGTCCGGCCTTTTCCGCGGGGCCGCCGGGCTCGACGTTCATGATCACTACGCCGTACGGCGCGCCCAATTCTTTCAAGGTAATCGGATTGGTGCCCAAATCTTCCTGGAAGCTTACTCCGATCGAACCACGGGTTACGCGTCCCTGCGTAATGATTTGGTTGTAGACATTGATAGCGGTAGACGAAGGCAGCGCGAAGCCAACGCCTTCGTAGCCGCGACTGCCAGTGATGATGGCGGTGTTGATGCCCACGACTTCGCCAGCCAGGTCAACCAATGGGCCACCGGAGTTGCCAGGATTGATTGCGGCATCGGTCTGCAAAAATCTCTGGAACTGATGCCCTGCCCCGCCGATGCCCTGGCGGTCCTTGGCGCTGATAATTCCGGCGGTCACGGTGGCTTGGAGTCCAAACGGGCTGCCAATAGCTAGAACCCAATCGCCGACTTGCACGCCGTCGGAGTTGCCCAGTTTGGCGGTGGGCAGGTCCTTGTTGGCTTCAATTTTGATCACCGCGAGATCGGTGTCCTCGTCTACACCCACGACTTTGGCGGTGTACTTCTGGGTGCTGCCGCTCAACTGCACTTGAATTTTGGTGGCTTGCTCGACCACGTGATTGTTAGTGAGGATGTAGCCACGCTTGTCGACGATCACTCCGGAGCCTAGGCTGCGTTCGGCCTGCGGCGGGCCGTCCTGGCGCCCGTCAAAGAAACGATCGAAGAAATCCTGCATTGGATCGTCTTGGTCAAACTGTTGCTGCGGGCGGCGCTTCTTGGCGCTCTTGCGCTCCAATACCTGGGTGGTGGCAATGTTGACCACGGCCGGCTCCACGCGAGTCACGATGCCGGAAAACGAAGCGGCGGAGGGGATTGGATCCGGTATCGCGAGACGTGAAGCGTTAGTGCCCGCAAAAGACGTCTTCATCGCCGAAACGCGGCCAGATACCACCGACCCAATCATGATGCCGACTGCCAGTGTCAGCGCCACAAAAACGGAAGCAAGAATCTTGCGCCGACGCGCCCAATCAAATAATTCTTTTACCTGCTGACCCATGTTTTGCACTCCTCATCTCTATCAATCAGCCTTCCGGCGCGACCTACAGTATACTATCGCGATTTCCATTCCAATTGTTTGCCTCTGCAGATGCGCTAAGAGCATCACTGGTCGGAGGGCCGGGGCGTTCGGCGGCGTACTTTGGATTTCGCAGCCGTTTGCAACACTCTTGTCACATAGGTTTGACGCAGCAAAGCGCCAATATGTTGTCACTAATTTTCCTCCAACCGGGTGGCTATTGACATCTCCTCGATTTTCAGGGATAAAGGAGGAAGCCGCTGTTGCGGCGACACGTGGCGATTTAGGGCAACTTGCTCCACGTAAAAAACTGCTAAAGAGCTAGAAGAGTTCCCAGAAAGTTTCTGAGACCCTCCAAGCACTTTGGCAAGGAGGGTTTTTATTTTCCTCTCCCTGCTGCCCTAAGGCCACATATTCCCGGCGCTCCGTGCTTGTGACTGGCATTGGAGGCCAACCTGGAAGGCAGCACATGTCCGAACTCTATGAACTGCGATGTAAGGAATGCGGGAAGACATGGGGCAATGCCCCACGGTCCTTCTGTGAAGAGTGTTTCTCGCCGCTGGAGGTATTCTTTGACTACGATTCCCTGAAAGAGACGGTGCGCCGGGAAGATTTGACCGAACGCAAGTTCAATATGTGGCGCTATGCGGAGTTTCTCCCGCTGCAGGATGGCTATGCGCCCCGTGGGGACATCGGCGGGACACCGCTGGTAGCCTCAAGCAAGTTGGCGGCGCACTGGGGCGTGAAGAATCTTTTTATAAAGAATGATGCCGTGTGCTTTCCTTCTCTTTCCTTTAAGGATCGCGTGGTGGCCACGGCGCTGGCGGCTGCGCGGCGTTTCGGTTTTCAGACTGTTGGATGCAGCTCGACTGGCAACCTGGCGAATGCGGTGGGGGCGCAAGCCACCCAGCAAGGACTGGATGCCTGCGTGTTCATCCCCGCAGATCTGGAGCCGGCCAAGGTGCTGAACACTGCGGTCTATGGCGCGCGGATCGTGCGCATTGACGGCAACTACGACCACGTGAATCGCTTGTGTGCGCAGGTTGCCGACCGCTTCCAGTGGGGATTGGTCAACGTTAATTTGCGGCCCTATTACTCGGAAGGCTCGAAGACGCACGGATTTGAAATTGCCGAACAGCTCGGCTGGAGGCTGCCGGATAACGTGGTGGTGCCCATGGCCGGCGGCTCGCTGATCGGGAAAATTGCCAAGGCGTTTCGCGAGCTGGCCACGCTTGGCTGGGTGGAAGGCAAACCGGTGCGTTTCTTCGGCGCGCAGGCCACCGGCTGCTCGCCAATTTCCACGGCAGTGAAGCGCGGCCTGTCGCGCTTTGATCCGCAAAAGCCAAATACCATTGCGCGCTCGCTGGCCATTGGTAATCCAGCCGATGGGAACTACGCAAGCAAACTGATACGCGAAAGCGGCGGCTGGGCAGAAGATGTTTCTGACGCGGAAATCGTGAGCGCGATCAAGCTACTCGCCGAAACCGAGGGCATTTTCACGGAAACCGCGGGCGGCGTGACTATCGGCGTGGCGGAAAAACTGATTCGGGAAGAGCGCATTCATCGCGACGATACGACAGTGGTTTGCATCACGGGCAACGGACTGAAGACCACGGACGCGCTGGCGTCGGAGTTTCCGCTGTCGGAGGCCATCGCGCCTCGTCTCGAGGCCTTTGAGGCGTACATCGAATCTCAGCTACCCGCAACAGCCGCGGCGCGGGCATAGGAAAATTGGAGTGCGGCGGACTTGCCGCCGCTTTTGAGGGGTGTACCTCCCCGAAGGCATCGCCTAGGTGCAATTCCTCGAAAGCGGGAGCCCGCAGGCAGGCAAGACTCGCGCACTCCAAGTCGTGAGCCAGGAACGAGTGAATTCGTACGACAACTGATCTTCAAAGGAGATGAGCAACATGCCGGTAACCATCGAAATCCCTACCGCGTTTCGCCGCTTTACCGACGGCGCGCCCAGGGTGGACTGTAGTGCTCACACTATCGCCGAAGCTCTTTCGGAATTGACCGCGCGTTACCCAGAGCTGTCGCGCCATGTACGCGACGACAGCGGCCAAATCCGCCAATTCCTCAATGTGTATCTCAACGAAGAGGACATTCGCTTCCTCGGCGGCGAGTCGTGCTGCGTGAAAGAGGGCGACCGCGTGCTGTTGGTTCCCTCGATCGCCGGCGGCTCTGGTAAGTAATCAGGTCGCACGTCCGACACCGGTTCCGCGGAGGCTCCCGGGGACTCATCCGCTAAGCGGCGCGCGACGCAAGTCGACCTGGCGGGTTCGTTGCGCTAGGACCGACCTCCCTACCAAACGCGTTAGCCATAATCACGTCACGACTGAGGGGTGTCGAGCGCCTCCGCTGGCGCTGAGTTGTAAATATCGTGTCACTAGGCCGTCATTTGTTCGTCTTGTCCCGGCAAAAGCCCGTTTTCCGCGCTAGAGTCATCTTTCGGCATTGTTTTGGAGCCTGACGAAGGGTCCAGCGAATTCAGGATTTTTAGCAGAATTTTTACAAGCTGACGGCAGTCTTATCTAACGAACACTCAGAGCGTTAGCTCTAAGAGTATCGTTGGGGGGGCCGGTGCGGCGTTAGGTGCGGCGTTATAGGAGGGTAAAGGCATGATGTCTCTATTGCGTAAAACCTACGTCACGGGCCTTTGCTTGATAATTGCCACGCTGGCCGAGGGTCCGAGTGCTTTCGGGCAAAACGCACCGGAGCGCGCTGCCTCCCCGAGCGGTCAGGCCGTCAGCGGTGAGGAGCTGAACGGTAAGATTGAGCTGCTAACGAAATCGCTGGAGCAGACGCAGACAGAATTGGCGCGTTCGCGAAGCGAAATCGAGCAACTGCGCGCCATGTTGGGAGAAGTGCTGAAGCGCATGGACAGCGTTCAGGCCGCCGTGCCGGTCCAAGGAACTCGCCCCAACGAGGGTGGATCCGTGGCCGGTGGGCCCTCCTCCGAGACAGGGCCGCCCGCCGCGCAGATTTCGCAGGACGACTGGGATGTGCTGAACGCGCGGGTCGAAGAGCAGCGTCAAACCAAGGTGGAAAGCGGGTCAAAGTTTCGGTTGCGGCTTTCGGGGTTGGCGTTGTTCAACGCATTCGACACGGCGGGCAATGTGGACAACCTGGACGTGCCAGCTATTGCCTTGCCGAAATTCGCCGGCTCTCCCAGCGGCGGAGTTGGCGCTTCGGTGCGCCAATCAATCATCGGGCTGACGGGAATTGGGCCGGAAATTTTTGGCGCGCGCACGAGCGCGGACCTACAAATGGGTTTCTACGGCGGCCTGCCTAGTGGATACAACGCGACTACCTCAGGAATCGCCAACCTGCGCATCGCGCGCGTGCGCTTCGATTGGGAGAATACGTCGATGATTGCCGGGCTGGACACGCCGTTTTTCTCCCCGAACACGCCAACCACGTACATGTCCGTAGCGGTGCCGGGATTCGCATCGGCCGGGAATTTGTGGACGTGGACGCCGACTATTCGAGTGGAGCAGCGATTCGGCGGATCGGGATCGCCGTTCAAGCTAGAAGCAGGGCTGCTCGACCCCTCGGCCAACATCAACTACACGACAAATAACAATTTGCGGGTGGCGAGCCCGTCCGAAAGTTCGCGGATTCCGACTTATGCCACTCGCTTCTCATACAACAGGAAATCGGAGGAGCGCCCGGCGTCTTTCGGGGTGGCTGGCGTGTACTCTCCGCAAGAGTTCTTTGGCACGTATCACCAGACGGGTTGGGCGGCAGTGGCCGATTGGAGGCTTGGCGTGCTGCCGCGAACGGAACTGAGCGGGCAATTCTTTACGGGCCGCGGCATCGACGGATTTGGCGGAGTGCCGGAGAGTCCTTATCCGGTGCCAAACCAGATCCTGTACACCACGTTTACGTCGCGCCTATTAGGTAATGTGGGAGTGATCGGGGGATGGTCGCAACTCAAATTTAGATGGAACGCTAGGCACGAATTCAACGTTGCGGCGGGAACCGGCGGACGGAATTCGGGGGAGCTCCGGCAAGCGCTTTTGTCGAACGTCCAGCCGCCGCTGATTCCAGCGCGCAACCAGATGCTGTTTGGCAACTACATCTTCCGTCCGCGATCGGATTTACTGTTTTCCGCTGAGTACCGGCGACTGCGCACGTACGAAGTCACCGGATCGCCGGACAGCGCAGGCCAGTTCGGGTTGGCGGTCGGATTTTTGTTCTAGGTGCTTATGAATATTCGCGGAATGATTTTGATTGCTTTAGCAATGGCGGCTACAACGTCAGGGATCTCCGCTGTGCCGGCGCACGACGCCGGTCAAGCAGGCATTACTGTGAGTGGAGAGGCCGGGTTGACTGCAGCGGCGCCAGGAGCCGGAGCAAAGGATGCCTCCAGGATTGTGGTCTGGCTCTCCCCTATCGGCGCGGTGCGTCCTGTGAGCGGCACTGCGGACCGCCCGCGCTATCGGTTGGTGCAGCACAATAAGCGATTCGAGCCCGGACTGCTGGTTGTGCCAGTCGGCAGTGTTGTGGACTTTCCTAATCTTGACCCCTGGTTCCACAATGTTTTCTCGTTGTACCGCGGGAAGCGGTTCGATTTGGGCTTGTATCAAGCCGGCGCGCAACGATCGGTACGATTCGACCGCATAGGGCCGTCCTATCTTTTTTGCAATATTCATCCGGAAATGACGGGAGTCGTGCTGGCCATCGACTCCGAGCTATTTAGCGTGAGCGACAAGAATGGCCATTACGCCATCTCTGGTGTAACCCCCGGGCGATATGTGCTTCACGTTTGGTACGAGAATGCCACGCCCGAATCTCTGCAGGCACTGCAGCGGCCGGTGACCATACAGAGTGAAAATCAAATTATGCCGACCATTCTGGTGAAGGCGACAAAACAAACGCCCGCGGAACATAAGAACAAGTACGGACAGGATTATGACCCGGATACGCTGAAGACGGACTATTAGAATTTTGGAATTGGCTTTTTTTTTAAACGGCATTTTAGAGGGCATCCAAGTGATGAAAGGTCTGTAATCGCAAACTTTATGAAACAAAACGCAAAGGATGGAAAAGAAATGGAAACGGTGCTGGTGGTGGAAGATAGCAGGGCTATGCAGCGCACGCTGCAGCGGCTGCTCGAGGCGGACTCGCTGCAGGTTCAGATTGCTTCGGACGGAATCGCGGGGCTGGAAACGTTTCGCAAACAGCCGCCCAGCGCCGTATTGCTCGATTTAAAGCTGCCGGGGCTTTCGGGCAAAGAACTGTGCCGCGAGTTCAAGACTATCGCCGCATCGGTGCCTATCGTCGTGCTGAGCGCAAACGCGGAAGTTGAGGACAAGGTGTTGCTACTGGAATTGGGCGCGGACGACTACGTGACCAAGCCGTTTAGTCCACGAGAGCTGCTGGCGCGGGTGCGCCGGGCCATGCGTCGCGGAGGCGCAAAGACTCAGGGCGTTTCCGGTGTAGCCGCCAAGAACGTCAATCACGAAGTATTGGAGTTCGGCCAGGCGCGCGTCGATTTCACAAGCATGGAGGCGGCGTTGGCTGGGAAGCAGGTGACCTTGACGGCACAAGAATTCAAACTGCTGAAGTTTTTCGCGGGCTCGCCGGGACGCGTGCTTACCCGCGACGAGCTGCTGAACGAAGTGTGGGGCTATCAGAATTATCCTTCTACTCGCACGGTGGACAATCACATTCTGCGCTTGCGGCAAAAACTGGAGCCTGACTCGACCAATCCCCGATTCTTTCTCACCATCCATGGCGCCGGGTACAAGTTTGTTCCGGGAAACGCCGCGGCTAACGGCAACTCCTGAGGCGCTCTTCCAATCTTATGGAATTGAAATGACCCATTTCCGCCTGCGCACACAACTCTTCATCGCCACGCTGCTGATCATTTGCGGCTTGACGGGCGCGCTGTTGCTGATCATCCGGCACACAGTGAGCGTGGAGACCGATCGGCAAGTGCGCGACGGTACGGAAGCCTCCGTACGTGCTTTTGAGAGCGTGCAGCGCCAGCGCGAGCAGCAACTTTCCCGGACTGCGGCAATGCTTGCGGAGCTGCCGATCATAGAAGCGCAGATGACTACCGAGCACGCGCCGACGATTCAGGACGCGTCCACGTCGTGGTGGAAGCTGGCGGGCAGCGACCTTTTTATTCTGGCCCTGCCGGACCGCCGCGTTGTGGCCTTCCACGTAACCAAGACCGGCTTGCCGGTGGAGGTAGCCGAGAACGATTTGAAGCGGTCAATCGAACAAGGCGAAGACACGTCCTGGTGGTACGACAACGGGCGCCTGTATGAGGTTTTTCTCAGGACCATAACGCGCGGTGCAGGGCCGAGCGCGCAGGAGTTAGGTTTTTTGGTCATTGGGTATCAGGTGGATTCGACGGTGGCGGAACATCTGGCGATGGAGGCGAACAATCATATTGCCCTGGCAACCGGAGACAGATTGATTGCTTCGACGTTGCCGCCGAAAGACGAAGCAGCAATGCAGAGGTGGCTGAGCAAGTCGAATCCCGAAGCCAATCCGCAGGAGCACGAAATTGCTTTGGAGATGGATCACTACGCTTTCTCATCCGTGTTGCTGCATGGCGCGCTGCCGTCGCCGGTGCGCTGTTATGTGATGATGCCGATGAGTGGCGTGAACAGCTTCATGAGCCGGCTGAACCGCACGATATTCATTTTGGGCGCATCGGCCATCCTGTTTGGGGCGCTGCTGTTCGGCTTCGTTTCCAGCCGAATTACCAAGCCGCTGGACAATCTGGTTTCCGGCGTTCGCGCGTTGGCGACGGGAAATTACACCTATTCGATCACGCCTGAAGGCACCACAGAAGTCGCAGAGCTCAGTCACGCGTTCGCGAAAATGCGCGGAGAGTTGCTGGATTCGCAGCGGCAACAGATTGAGACGGAAAGAATCGCGGCGTTGGGGCGGGCGGCCAGCTCTATTTCTCACGATTTACGGCACTACTTGGCGGCGGTGGTGGCTAACGCCGAATTTTTGTACGAGGCGGACGATCTCAAGATGGATAAGAACGAAATCTATCAGGAGATCAAGACCGCGTCGACGCAGATGACCGATTTGATCGATTCATTGCGAGAGCTGGCGCACCAGCGCAGCGCGATTTCCCCAGAGCCTACCGACTTGGAGCAAATTATCCGGAGGGCCATCGAAGCGGTGCAAATGCGGCCCGAGTTTCGCAATCGCAACATCACTTTACATGCGGAAACGGAGCTGGAGGGCGTGTTTGATCCCCGCAAGCTGGAGCGCGCTTTCTTTAACCTGGTGCTGAATGCTTGCGAAGCCACACCCGATGGTGAAGGCCGGGTGAGCGTGGACGTCCAGACGCGCAAAGATTCCTTCGAGATTCGCGTTAAAGATGAGGGCGCCGGCGTGCCAGAGACAATCCGCGGCCGCGAATTCGATCCGTTCGTCAGCTCCGGCAAGCCCAATGGAACGGGGCTGGGGCTGGCGATTGTCAGCAAGATTGTTGGGGACCACGGCGGCTCGGTGACCATCGAGCGCACGTCCGAAGCCGGCACGGTAATGCTGGTAACGTTGCCGCGGGTGGCGAATACCGTGCCGTCGCACTCCGACTCGGCGCTAGCCTAAGCGTAACCTTAAGAAAATTTTGGATCCGAGGCGATGGGCTGTTGCGGTCTCTCTGCTACCTTCTTCGCACCTTCTCTCAGCAGTTAATATTATCTCGAAAGGCCAAAGGGGTGCCTCATACTAGCACCCAGAATTGGCGCGGTAACGTGCATTTTTTCACGGCCCTTCTACAGATGAGGCGGGTTTACACCTTGTCGGTTAATACTGACCGTTAGGGCAGTAGACGCCATGCCGATTTCCCGGCTACGTTAGTATCGTTACCATTCTAAGCCTGAGGACCCCATGACCCTAGGACTTGTGACAGAGAGAACCGAGGGCACAGAGCCCGACCATATGGTTGAATTTAGGGACGGTGTCGAACTGCTTAAGAACGAATACCCAGAAAAAGCCCTGCTAAAACTCCGACGAGCATTCGAAAGCGACAAACGTAACCCTTACTACATTTCGTTTCTTGGACTGTCGATTGCTCGTGCGGAACAGAACTGGGAACAAGCGTTGGATCTTTGCGAGACGGCGGTACAGCTCAACCGCAAAGAAATTAAGTTTCACCTCAATCTCGTCGAAGTGTATGCACTGGCAGGTTGGCGCGAGAAAGCATTACGCAAGTTGGACACCGCCTCGAAATTATTTGGCGACGATGCACGATTGAAGCGGTTCCGTGCCAAAGTCGTGGAGCGACGTGCCCCCGTCCTCCCTTTCCTGGGCCGCGGTCATTTCTTGAATCGCGAACTCGGCAAATGGCGCCACCGCATGTTGAAGCGCGGAGATAAATGAAGGTTCTTGAGACAACGCATGGGCTTAGAATGGGCGTCGTGCTTCAACTCGAAGACCCAATCCGGGAGAGCGCGTGGAGCAGCAACTTGTGATTTCATAGCGAACGGCGTCGCTCTGATCGAGTTTCCTCATCTGGATAAAATCAACGGCTTTCATCTCACCTAGCCCATGCGCTGGAATCCGCAACAATTTGGAGGTAGCGGTGGGACTCGAACCCACTAAGACTGGTTTTGCAGACCAGTGCCTCGACCGCTTCGGCATCGCCACCAAGCCTTTTTAAACCCTTAGCTGTTCGGAAAACCCTCCCGGGCCTAATTCCTAGTTAGCCCCGGCCGCTTTGGGTTTCGAGGCAGTTTCGTTCACGATCGGCGAGCCGATCAGATTGCCCCATTCCGTCCAGGAACCGTCATAGTTGCGCACGTTGTTATAACCCAGCAAATACTTCAACACGAACCAAGTGTGCGAGCTGCGCTCCCCGATGCGGCAATAAGCGATCACTTCGTCGCTGCCGGTAATTCCCTTCCCTTGATACAGCGAGGCCAAGGCTTCGGCAGACTTGAATGTGCCGTCTTCATTGGCGGCTTGCGCCCACGGGACATTGGCGGCGTTAGGAATGTGGCCGGCTCGCTGGGCGGTTTCAGTCATGCCCGGAGGCGCGATGATCTTGCCGGTGAATTCGTCGACCGAGCGCACATCCACAAGCTGCCCGCGCTTCTTTCCCTGCGCAATCGGAAGGACGTCATCCCTGAAAGCCCGCACGGATTCGTCGGTGCGTGTGACGCGGTATGTAGCAGGCGCAACGTTTGCAGGGTCCTTCGTTAGCGCGCGCTTCTCTTCCAGCCACTTCTTACGGCCGCCGTTAATCAGCTTCACGTTCTGATGGCCGTAATATTTCAATTGCCAGAAAGCATATGCGGCGAACCAGTTGTTATTGTCGCCGTAGAGCAGGATGGTGGTGTCGTTGGAGATGCCGGAATCGCCCAGCAACCTCTCCAAAGTGGCCCTGTCGATCAAGTCTCGCTTGACGTTGTCCTGGAGCTGGGTCTGCCAGTTCCAGCCCACCGCGCCTGGAATGTGACCCTGGTCATACGCGGTGGTGTCGACATCGACTTCCACGAGCCGGGTGTTCGGGGCATTCAGGTTCTGAGCTACCCATTCGGTGGTAACCAAAACTTCGGGATGCTTGTAATCGGCCATTTCGATTTCTCCTTTTTAGCTTTTAAACCAAATCTCGTTGGACCAAAACAAAAAACCCACCTGCCATCCCTCTGGCGGTGGGTAGAAAATCCAGGCTAGAACTTAAATCTCTAGATGCCCAGCCTCCCCGCGCCAGAAGACGCACACATACAGCAAAGACAGCAGCAACAAGTCCGCGCGGCCTTCTGTGGGTTAGCTTGCATACTAGAAAGCATACATACAAAGCCCGGTGTGTGCAATAGGACTCGTTATCTGGGCGCGCCGACCGTGTAAGCAAGCACGATTTGCGACAGCCTGTAGCGGTAGCGCGCATCAGTGTCAGTAATGTCCGCTTCGGTCTTGCCCAATTCGGCCTGGCTGAATTCGACGATTGAGCTTAGGCCGAGGTTATAACGCTGCTGGGCCAGATCCAGCGCCAGGTTGGCTTGCTCGCGCAACTGCTGCGTAACCGTGAGCCGCGCGAAAGCCTGGTTCGCGCCCTCCCAGGAGATGCGCACATCACGCGCCACATTGTTTCGCAAATCCATCAATCGTTGCCGAGCCGCTTCGGTTTGCAGATCCGCGACCTTGGCGCGCGCATTGTAAAGGGATCCGTTGAACAGAGGAATGTTGATGTTCACTCCGGCCGCGCCATACCAATTCTGAATTTGCGATTCGCGAACGGGTGCGACCCCCGCCACACCCAGGGCGCTCACCGTCGGACGCCACAAATCATGTTCGGCGTTGCTATTTTTTTCCGCCGATTGGACTTGAAACTGAAGCGATGCAAGCTCCGGCCTTTGCTGCAGTGCTTGCGCAATCAGCGGCTGCACATCGGGAGTAGGCGGGGTAATCTGCTCTCCGGTTTCGATCACGTCGAAGGCCTGCTGGTCCGGATAGCCCAGCAACGCGGAAAGCGCGGCGAGTGACGTTTGATAGTTATTCTGCGATTCCAACAGAAGCAGCTTGGCGCGCGATAGATCGACATTTGCAAAGCTCAAATCCAGGTCAGACCGCAATTTGGCTCGTGCCAGCGCGCTAACGCGGTCGACTAAACTCTGGCGCGCCTTTATCGTTTCCTCGGCCACCTTGACAAGCTCGCGTGTTTCCAGCGCGTTGTAGAAGGCCTGGTCCGCGGCTAGCGTGATGTCCGCGGCGGTTGCGGCCGCATTCTTATCTTCCGCTTTGGCTTGAAATTGCGAGCTGGAAAGCAAGTTGGATGTCCGTCCAAAATCGCTTACCAGTTGGCTGACCGTGGCCCCGGCAGCCGCGCGCGTGAAAAGAACCGGGTTATTGAGCGTTCCCGCCGCGATGCGGCTTCCCGATTCGGTGTCGACTCCGGTGAGACTTAGATACGCAGTGGGCAGAAGCGCGGAACGCTGTTCGCGCACATATTGCTGAGCTACCAGGGCGCGCAGCCTGCCGATGGTAATTTGCGGGTTGCTTCGCAGCGCTCGAGCCTCGGCCTGCGCCAGTGTCAACGGAGTGCCGCCACCCTGTGGGGTCGACGGTCCAGCGAGTTGCGGAGGAGACGCTTGCGGCTGCTGCCCCTGGGCGAATGTGCTGATTCCCCCAGCAAGGAAAATGATCAATAGCCTCGAACGCATCATGAATGCGCCTCTCGCAGACGCTCTTCCTTTCCGCGGTGCACGACCAAATATGCCGCCGGGACCAAGTACACCGTCACCACCACCGATACCAGCAGCCCGCCGATGATCGCTCGCGCCAGTGGGGCATAGGCTTCCGAGCCGGTGCCCAACTTCATCGCCATGGGAATCAAGCCCAGCATCGTGGCCAGCGAGGTCATCAGGATGGGCCGGAGGCGCAACCGCGACGCCAGCGACACCGCTTCCTTCAGCGGCTTCCCCTCGTGATGGATGTGGCGCGCAAATTCCACAATCAAGATGCTGTTGGACACCACGATGCCCACCATCATCACCACGCCCATCAACGACATCACGTTCAGGGTTGTCCCGGTGGCCAGCAAGAAGAGCAAGACTCCCGCCAGCCCTGGCGGGACCGCCAGCAAAATGATGAAGGGATCTTCCCATGATGCGAACTGCGCGACGAGCACCAGGTATACAAGTACGACCGAAAGGATCAGCCCGATGCCGAAGCTCTTGAACGACTGCCGCATGCCCTGCACGGAACCGCGCAGGTTCACCCGCACGCCTTCGGGTAGCTTGGTTTTTTTGATAATGCCTTCAATCTGGCTGGTGATGGCGCCCAAGTCCTCGTTTTTCGGCGAGACGTAAACATCAACCACGCGAAATAGTTGGTAGTGGTCTACCTCGGTTGGCGACGGAACCGTGCTGATCTTTACCACGGAATCCAGGTAGGTGGACTCCGTACTTTTCCGGCCGCGCAGGGGAATCTGCTTCAAGTCCATCATGGACTTAACCTGAGTTTCGGGATACTGCACGGTCAGCATGTAAGGATTGCCGCTCTTGGGATCGATCCAGTAGTTAGGAGCGATCATTCCGTTGGAAGTCAACGCGGTGATGACGTTGTCCACAATCTCTTTTTGCGAGAGGCCGAGCTGACTGGCCTTCTCGCGATCGATGTCCAATTGCAATGCGGGATAATCGATGTCCTGGGGAATTAACACGTCGCTCACGCCCCTGAGCCGCCGCGTTGGCCTGGCAATCTGGGTGGCCACCGCGTAGACCTGGTTGAGGTTGTTTCCGCTCACTTGGACGTCGATGGGCGCGGGCAAGCCCAGGTTCAACACCGCGTCGACGAGACCTCCAGACTGGAAGTAGGTAGTGAGTTGCGGGAGCTTTTGGCTTATCTGTTCGCGCACACGCCCCATATACTCATAACTTCCTATCTTATGGCCTTCCTTGAGACTGGCTTGCACGAACGCGGTGTGCGGCGCGGAGTTGGACGTGTAAATTGCGGAAAAGTCGGGTGTGACGCCGATGTTGGAGACGATCATGGATAATTCGGAGGGCGGCACGACTTGTCGGATAATGTCCTCTACTTGTTTTACGTAGTCTTCGGTCAATTCCACCCGCGTGCCGGAAGGAGCCTTAACGTTGATCACGAATTGGCCCGGATCGGTACGCGGAAAGAACGCCACGCCCAAAAACGGATAGAGCGAGAAACACAGCAAGGAAACGCCCACCAGCCCGCTGAGCGTCGCCAGGGGACGCAGCAGCGACTTCCTTAACGTGCGATCGTAGCCGCCCAGCATCTTTTCAAAGTACACATTGAACTTTTTCGCCACCAAGCCCAGCCGCGAGCTGACGAAATCCTCCCCGACTTCTGAATTGGCTTGATGCTTCTTGATGAATTTCGCGCAGAACAGCGGCACAACCGTCATAGCCACAAAATACGAAGCAACAAGGGAAAGAATGACAGCCAAAGCCAACGCCACGAACAAGAACCGGCTGACCCCATAGAGAAAGACCACCGGGAAAAATACGATCGCGGTGGTCAGCGTGGCCGCCAGGACGGCTAGCGCGACCTCCTGCCCTCCCTTCTCGCCGGCTACGCGAGGTTCTTCGCCCATCTCCAGGTGGCGAAAAATGTTTTCCAGCACGATCACGGAGTTGTCGATTAAGCGCGAAAACGCCAAAGCGAGGCCGCCCAGCACCATGGTGTTGACTGTGCCGCCGCCTGCGCTGATGGCCAGGAATGCGGCGAGCGCCGAAAGCGGGATAGACAGAAAGACGGCCGCGGTTGCGCGCAGGCTGCCAAGAAAAAGCAGAATCATCAGCCCGGTCAGCACCAAGCCGATGGCGCCTTCGTGCATCAGGTTCTCGATGGCCGTCTTCACGAAAATGGATTGGTCGAATACCGCGCGGGTGACCAACTGCTTCGGCACATCCACCAAATTCTTCAGCGCGTCTTTGATTCCATCGACCACCGCGATCGTGTTTGTGTCCCCGCCTTGCTTCAGAATCGGCAGGTAGACGGACGGCTGCCCATCGACGAGCACGATATTCGTCTGTATGGCCTGTGCGTCAACGGCCCTGCCGATATCCGCCACGAGCACCGAGGATTCCCCGACCGTCTTCAGCGGCATGGTGTTGATCGCCTTGGCGGAGGGCACTTGGCTGTTCGAGTACAAGTTGTAATCGAAGGGCCCAATCTTTACGTCGCCGGCGGGCAGAATCAGATTGCTCTCGTTGACCTCGCGCACCACGTCCATAGGGCTCAACTGGTGAGCTTGCAATTTCAGCGGGTCGACGTACACCATGATCTGGCGATAGCGCCCCCCAAACGGCTGCGGCACCGAAGCTCCTGGCACGTTGGCAATTTGGTTGCGCACGGTATATTGCCCGATATCATGCAGTTCGGTTTCGTTCAGACCCTGCCCTTTCAGCGTGATCAGGCAAACCGGCAAGCTCGAAGCGTCAAATTTCAAAACCACCGGAGGCAGCGTGCCTGGCGGGAGGCGCCGCAAGTCCGCCATGGCCAGATTGGATACGGTGCTCAGGTCTGCGTCCGCATTTGTCCCCGGCTGAAAATAAATTTTGATCAGGCTAACGCCGGGCAGCGAGCGCGACTCGATGTGATCAATTCCACTGGCCAGCGTAAACCAGCGCTCAAAGGGGTTCGTAATGTTCGTTTCAATTTGCTGCGGTGGCATTCCGGAGTAGAACGTCGCCACGACCACCACCGGAATGTTGATGGGCGGAAAAAGGTCCACCGGCATGCGCACCAGCGTCACCGTGCCCACGATGGCTATCACCAGACACGCTACGATGATAAAAAACGGGTTGCGAATCGAGAATCCGGACATCAGCCTTCACTTCCTGTTCTTGCCCCTTCACTGACGTCCTTAGGCTTGATCTTCTCTCCGTTGTGGTATTCGCTGCGATTTCCGATGATGACTCGCTCTCCTTCGTTCAATCCGGAGAGCACTTCGACGCGCGTGCTGTCCTCCAGCCCTAGCCGCACTTTGCGTTCTTCCACAACGTTGTCCGCGTTGACCGCCAGCACGGTGGCTTCTTCTCCATTACGACTGATCGCCTCCAGTGGAATAGTCAGCGCATTCTTTTTCTCGCGCAGCGAGAGCCGCGTCTCCGTATACATCCCCGGAATCAACCGCCCGGAGCGATTGTCGAAATCGATCTCCGTCTCCATCGTGCGCGTCTGGCGATCCAGCGAATCGGCAAATCGCGACACTCGGCCCTCAATCTCTTGATCCAAGGCCTGCACTCGCACTTTCACGGGATCGCCGAGGCGAATCTGCCCAGCCACCGATTCTGGAATGGGCAGCACCAATCGCAGTTTGGACGTTTCCGCCAACCGCACCACCGGAATCGCTTGCGTGCTGGAAGATGTCCCAGCGGCGATCAGCGCGCCGGTATCTGCATAACGGTTTGTGATTACTCCCGCGAACGGCGCCACGATGCGCGTGTACCCCGCCATTGCCGCATACTGTTTCTGGTTCGCCTCCGCCACTTCCAACTGCTGCTTGGCGGCGGCGATTTCCGCTTCCGCGCTGGCCGTCTGTCCTTCGGTCTCCAGGTCCTTGGCTTCGGAATCGTCCACTTCTTGCTGCGCCACCAAACCTGCCTGGGAGTCCGCTGCTTGCTTCAAACGCGTATATGCCGAATGCGCCGCTGCGTGCGCAGACTTCGCGCGCTGCAAATCTCCCTGCGCCTTGCGAACCTGTTCCTGTGCCGCCCGTACCGCTGCTTCCGCTCCGGTTAGCTGCGCGGCCAGCTCCGGCACCTCCAGCACCGCGATCGTTTGGCCTTCCTTCACGTGATCGCCGACATCGACATAAATCTGGCGGATGTAGCCGGCGACTTTCGCGTGCACGTCCACGTCCTGAAAGGGCTTGAACTCGCCGGCAATGGAGAGCGTGCTCCCCACATTGTGGCGTTGCACGCGTGCTACCGCGGCTGGAGGTATGTCGCCATCCGCATCGACACGATGAAGCCCGGCGGTTTCTGTCGAGCCGCGTCCGATCCACATCCATAACAGCAGGCCGCCTGCGAGCAAGGCTCCGGCCGAGAAAATCAAGTTTTTCTTGGTCATCAAGTTAGTCCTGAGCGACGTACGCCGTTCTAAGTGCACCGGGTCGAGAGAATCATGGGACGAAAAACCGAAACAAGCGTTGCACCGCCGCTTGCCGATTATATTGCTAATAAGAAGAGTGGATGCTGAAGCTTACGCGGAAGGCGGCGGGCGAAACCAGATGTTGTCGCAAGATGCTTGCGGCAAGAGGCCTGCGATGTCGCTGGGCTGTACAAAAGCAACTTCACAGGTTGGTGTCAGCAGGAGGGCCGCGTGAAGAATTGCGGCCGTGAGTTCAGGAATCAGCGGGTCGGCGGGCTCCATCGTGCATCGCCGCAACTCAGATCCGGCCACGGTGGCGCGATAGCTGAGCGGATGCTTGACACTGAGATCCTGCGAGGCGCCGAGAATGGTGAGAAAGGGGTTGTATAGCAGAAGCGCAACGAGCAGCACGCAAATCGCAGCGCGTTTGCGCTTTTCGGCTATTTTGATTCGCGGCTCTAAATCTGCACTCATTGCACTCACACTACCACCCTAGTTAAGACGCTGCGCCCGCGTCAAGCAGATGCCTGCAACTGTGACCATCCGGCTACGGTCGCTGGAGCCGGGCACATCAGTACCTATGTGTCCGGGCCGGCCCCCGCGGGATAAATGGAGCCGAGAGTGGGAGTTGAACCCACGACCTGCCGATTACGAAATGAGTGTTTCTTCCCTAAGTGGTTTTGTTTCCTTACCGGCCAATTCTACCTGTTAGTGCCTTTTCGGGGTAGTTCGGGGCCTAACTTGCAACGCTATTTGCAACGACGTGGAAATGTGATATAGGTCTATATGCGATGAAGGAAAAAGAGCGATTCTCGACGCGCGATGCTGCGAAGAAACTGGGCGTCACCCTGCTTACCTTACAGCGCCACGTCTCGGCCGGAACGCTCAATCCCCCGCCCTTAACCAAAGTGGGCGGCGTCACTGTCAGGCTTTGGACTTTGCGCGATATCGAGAACGCGCGGATGATCTTGGCAGACGTAAAGCCAGGGAGAAAACCGAAAACGAAGTAAGCGGCCCCGCCGAGTGTTATCAGCACCCGACGGAGCCTAACCAAACACGAAAGGGGTACTTTCATGTCGGCTACGCACAGTCTAATTTATTTCCCCAAGCGGTCGAAACGCACTCCACGAAAAAAGTCAGGGAAGCCCAAGCCGAAGGCCACAGTCTTAGAGTGGATTCGAAACGGTTACACGTTCCCCGCGCAGACGCCTAAACCCACAGAAGGCGGCGCGCAATGATCGCCCGCGTCACCCTGCCCCTCTCGATTGAAGAAATCGAGATTGCCGAGCAACGCTTCAAGGAAAGCCTGCAACGTGAAGCGAGTCGCTACATCCGCCGTCACAATTCCGAGGGCGCCATTGCAGCGCTCGAAGCCGTCGAGTACCTCGACAAATTCGTAGAGGGCCTGAAAGTCAGAGCCGGTTCGCGGCTTGGCGTGCCTGCCCGGGCCCACGCGTTAATCGAGCAACGTGATGCCGAGTGGACACACGTCGTGCTCGAAATTCCAGACAAAATCTTGACCCCGGAACAAGGGCTGCAGTGGCTTACACGGGACCGTGAGTTACGGGCGCAACATGTGAATCTCGCCCGCCGACTGCGCGGCCCGGTGAGGTGGTGACAATGACGCCCCGCAAATCCGGTTCTTCTCCGCAAAGCCTCGCGGCCAGACAACGCTCGGCTATGGCTAAACAGCAAGAGCGCGGCTTGATTCTCCGCCCTAACTTCCTGCTGACCTGCTCGGATGACACGCTTGCGTCTCACGAACTGGCGCTCTTGGCACAGGCCGCGGACCTCCGGTCCCAGATCCAAGAGCTTTTTGACCGTTGGAACGACACGACGGCCCAGGTATCCGTAGTCCGATGGTTCCGGCGCACCGACCGCGAAGCGCTCAAGCATGCCATCGAAAACGAAGAGAGCCCGATTGAATGGGCGCAGCGGAAGATTCGTGAGGGACAGCGGAGCGAAGAGGAGTTGATTCCGCTGCCCGCATTGGAGCCGGGCGCCGCGCATCTTGCGGCTGCAGTGCGCTATCAGGACCGGAACCTCGCGGAAGGCAAGTGCTCCGAATGCCCGGAGCCGTTAGACCGGAACTCCGTCCGATATTGCACAGAGCATCTGCGGAAGGCCAGGGAACGCGCGCGAAACAAGAAAGGCCCCCGCTCGGAGCCAGGGAGCGCCGAGTACCTATATTCCGGCGAAGTGACGCCAAGCGCGCACGGCCGGCTGTCCGGAACATTGGCATCGCTGGCCCGGAGCAGGGAAAAACAGACTCGGAAGATTCTCGCGGAAATGGGCGTGCCGCCTGAGAGTGCAGCGACCGCGAAACAGGCCGTACAAGCCGCCATCCTCAAGTTTCTTCCTACGTCAGAGGCCGTCGCCGTTAAAGAGGACGACCTTTTTGCGATGATCGACGTTCCATCGCGGCAAACAGCACGCAACGGATTGATGGACCTGCTCAAAGCTGGAAAGATTCGACGAACCGGAGGGGGAGTCGCGGGAAATCCTTTCCTGTACTTCAAAGCGCCATGAACTGCCCACGGTGCGGCGCCCCACTCCGCGAGCGCGGGCCTAACCGCAAATGGCGACAGTTCTTCGAGTGCCGCGAATGTTGCCTGACCTTTGAGTTGGTGACGGAGTGCCGTTACGAGCGATGCAGTCCGCAATCGGCTTTCTCGAAATTCATGCGCCACACGGTCACGTTGCAGGCGGGTCGGACGCGACAAAAAGCCTAACTCTTTTCGGGCGGGAAAAAGAACGGATCAAGAATCCGCTCTGCGGCATTTGCGATTGAGATTTGCTGCCCATCGTGCTTGACGCAAATCCCGGTATCACAAACTTCTACTGCGAGTTTTATTCTGGATGGGTTGATTTCGATGGCTGATTTGTCTTTGGACAGTTTCACGTCCAACGTTGGGAGCCGCGATTGTCCGGCGACCGCCGCTTTGGTAATACGGATGCTGGGACGGCCGTTGGCGTCGTCAGGCCCCTTCTCGCATTTACTTGGGAGACCCTTCTTGCTCGCTTCGGCCACCATAGCAGCAATCTCCTGCCGAAGAGTTTCGAACAACCCATCTGCTTCAGTATAAATCTTGTCTCTGCGGGCTTGCGACTGCTTTTGGCTTTCAATCCTGTCGTCAATCCAGGTCATCTCGGGCTCCCTCTTAAGCCTCTGACTCTATCACCTCCGCTTCAAGCGCTGGCTTTGATTCTATTTGATTTTGGTGGGCATTTGGCGAGGCATCCGAGGCGGGCGCAGAGAGCTTCTTGGTGAGCTTGTCGAGCAGGGCGATCTCTTCATCGTTCAGGGCTGACAAGGGACGCCAAACCGTGTGCGCGTGAACCAACCCACCAGACAGGCTCACGTTCTGCGCTGGACGGCCGATAGTCGTGTCTCTGAGGAAAACCAGCGCCTCAAGCCGCGTTTTCTCTCGCTTGCTCCTTAGGAGACTCACAAGCACGGCCCCGCAGTCGATCGAGCTCGCAGCCTCAAGAAGCGCCGCGCGAGAGAAACCTTTGAGCAGATGCTTCGCGAGATTCGGCTTGCGGCCGGCTCCAGCGCGCTTACCGCCGCGCGTGGAAGGTTTTGATTGATCTGATTCGGCCTGAGGCTCTGTTTCAGGCGTTGCCGCGGACTGCGCGTTTTGCTCTTCAGCTTGCAACATCCTTGCAACGCTCCCCGTAAGTCTCTGAATCTACAAAGCGAAAACCTGACGTGCCGTTAAACTATCGAATGCTCACTCACTGCAACTGTCCCATTTCACTGTCCCACTGTTTCAGCGCGTGGGACACTCTCTCATCTCTCGTAAGTCTCTTACTCTTCTACTACTTCTCTCAAGAAAACATGCACTGTCCCACGTTCTGAATGCATGGGTGTGGGACAGTGGGACAGTGGGACAAAACACGCTTTTTTGATTGTTCGCCGAATCATCGCAGCGACCAGGGCCCCTCAAGCCATCCATTCGACGTCACCGCTCATCGGCCAAAATGCTTGCCCGGAGTACATTGGCTCCTGATATTCAGGCGCACGCCTCATGCTGCCCGTACAAGTCGGGATCGGACATTTTACAGCACGCATTTCTGCCCATTCCAATCCGCCCATCTTCCGCAGTTCATAGACTCTTTCAGGCGCAATCTTCCGCGGTTCTCCGCAGGATGTGCAGTAGATCAGCACATAGTTAACCGAAGGCATGACCGTCACTCCATCCAGGGAGCTTGCTGATTTCCCCAGCCAACTCTCGGCGGGTCAACAACTGTGGGCTGCCGTGGGGCGACGTTTCTCGCGAATGTCAGAAGAAACGCGTCTGCATCGTCAGGAGACTTCTCGCCACGGTCCTGCAGGCTTTTCTTCGATTCGATTACCAGTTTTCCGCTCGAATTGATGTGGTAGCCGGGTAGCGCCAGTTGCGAGCCGAGCTCGTCGTCATCCCGCAGGCCGCCAAGCAAAAGCCACTCTTTTCCCTTGCTCCAGCAAAATGCCCGCATGTTGGCGAAGTGCGGATCGGGCGATTGGCTGCCGTTGTTTATCTCGAATACGTTCGTGAAGCCGAGATTCTTTAACCCTACTGCGATCGCTGCGCCGAATGCCGAATCGATGAACAGCGCGGCAATGTGGCGTCCCGGCCGCCGGTCTCGCAGCAATTCTGCGCAAATCCCAACACGTTGCGAGCGGTCTGCGTCTTTCTCGCCTGGGATCCGGATGGGGGCCATTCCTTCCGGGTCGCCATCCAGCCCGCGGCGGAACCGAATCACATTCCAAGCCTTACCTCCGCCCGATACGTCGAAGCCTGCTACCAGCGGATCATCCGCCAGCGCTACCTGCTTGCGTTGGCGCGCTTCGTCGATGCGGGTCTTGTCGATGTACTGCAACTCAGAAGCGGACGGCGGGAGACCGAGCACACGAACGCGGCAAAAATCGGAATCGATGCCGTAATCCGTAATCCATTGTTCGATGAGCGGCTTGTTCGTGAACCGGCTTTTGCGCGAATCGACGTTGCGATGGTTCCACCGCTCGCGCTTTTCCCCGAAACAGATTTTGTAAAACTCGCCCGTATTCCGAACCGGCTGGCCCCACGCGAAGATCATAGGCTCGCCATCGGTCAATCCGCCTTCAGCTACTGACCAAATCGGGTCTGGAACCTCCGCAGCCTCGTCAAACAGATACCAGCTCGTTGAATTGCGCGCGTGTTGTCCTGCGAAGGCTTGCGCATTCTCGGCTTTGCACGTCTGCGGCGTGACCTTCCAATTCTCCGGGTACTGCTTATGAAAAATTCCGCCCGATTGGACGTCGAACCAATGCGCCGTGCGACACAGGCGGCCCCAAGACCGGACCGCAGCCCAAGTTTTCTCCTCGAGCTGTGAGTACGTGCCGGCGGTTATCGTACCAATCGAATAGGGACGGGTGCTTAGAAGCCACCACGCAAGCCATCCTCCCATCGCCGATTTCCCCGTGCCGTGGCCGCTCGACTCACACATGCGGATGGGGAGCACTGGCGTTTGCCCATCGAACGCGCGGGCCCGCACTTCGTTCCCGAGGGAAGTAAGAAACTCCTCTTGAACTTCATCCGGCCCGGTTTCGAGTGCGAGCGGTCCAGGCTCGCCCCAAGGAAACGCGAAACGGGCGAAGCCTAACGGATCGTCGCGAAACGACTTCACTTTGCGAAAAAACAACTCCTGCTCGAGCACTTCGCGTGAAGGTAGGTTCTGTATGTCTATGGGCATCGGTTAAGCTTAAATTCCCCCCGTTCAGGGTGCTATTTCTTTGATCCCCGCCATAGCTTTTAGAACCTTTGGCAGAGGGATTCCAAGCGCGTTAGCCAGGTGCGTCCCTACGTACGTCGAAATGATGGGATGGCCTTTTATCATTTGCAGCACACCGTTCGCGGTGGCACGCGCGAAAGACGGCCCCATCGTCGCGACGTCTTTCGTGACCTCTGCGCCTGTTGGCCCGAGAATGCCGGTCCCTACCGTTTCCGCTCCCACGGTAGGCGCAAATGCTCCTGCCACTGCCGGAAGCGCCGCTGCTGCGCCGACTACGCCGGTCGTGATGTCCGCAGTTCGACGTGTGGCCTCTAACTGTTCCGGCGGCACGTCTCCGGTAGGCGTGAACATGCTGAAAGCCTTTTCCCGCAGTTGGTCTATCGGCTTGCGAATCGCCGCCGCTGCTTGCGCGTTCGCGTCTGGCGCGCCCTGGGACACACCGGGAGATTGGCTCCGTATGGCTTGCACCTTGGCCGCGATGATGGAATCGGAAAGCCCCTCGCCCTTCAGGTAATAGCTCTGGCCGTCCTTGCCCTGAAAAAGCGTGTAGCCAGGTACGGGCGTCTGCCCGTCGAAGTTCGGAGCTGCGCCGCCGTTCGGCATTATTGCTCCACCACCACGTTAGCTCTCGGGCGCGCGTACCTCGGGGCCGCCCCCGCGCCTGTTGGCGCAATCGTCCCGCCGTACATCTTCTGCATTACCGCGTTGTTTCCGACGCGCGAGTTGGTCTGTGAACTTACGGCCCCGCGAATCCCTTCAATTGAAGCCGCACGCTGCTCTGGCGAAGCATTCGCGGAAATCAGTTGGAGCGCTTGGGTTCTCGACGTATCGCTGCCCTGCCCGCCGCCCATGACTTTTGAGTAGTCATCGGCCACGCCCAGAGCGATCGAGGCATACTTCGCGATCGGCCCGCTGCCCGTCGAGGCCTTGATCGCGTCCGCGATGGTGTTGAACACCGGGAACTTACTCTGCGGAATGTCGTCGCCGGCCGCTTTGAGTTGGTCGAGTGTGCCGCCCTTGTCAGTGAGGGACTTCGCCGAACCGAAGAACGCGACTTGCGCCGGCGAACTCGCGACCTTGAAGTCGGCTTCAGCCTTTTGCGCGCTCCATCCGTTTTGCAATTGCGCCGCAATCGTAAAGGCTCTTTGCGCAAATTCCGGTTTGCGCGAGGAGATGAGTTGCGACGGTGCGACGGTGCCATCCACAAGAAGCTTCGCCGCGGCTGCAGGATCGCCGTCCTGAATCGCTTGGGCTGTGGCTTTCTTCGCCGCGTCCATCGCCAACTCTACCTGCTGGCTTGTTTTTGCCGTGGAGAGCAGGCGCGTAGCGCGCGCGGCGATTGCGGGATCTGAATCCTTCACCTTGCCCTGCAAATAGGCCATCGAAGCCGGTAGCTTCTCTCCCGCGAACATCGTCGGATCGTTTTCCATCTTCGTGAGCGGAGAACCTTTTTCTGCCGCTTCCATTTTCTTGATGTCTGCTGTCGACTGGGCCGCTGAAGCGTCGGCTTGTGCCTTGTGATAATCCGCGAGTTGTCCGGCGATGCCGAGCCGTTGCACTAAAGCTGGAAGGTGGTCGAGCGTGGACTGTAAGACAAACTGCGCGTCCTGCGGATCGAGACCTGGAATAGTTGCAATCTTCTGCTTTGCGGCTTGAAAAGCTGGCCCTGCCTCGCTGGCCTTCATGTCCATGACGGGCGCTAGGATATTCGCAGCCTGTTCATGCGCAGCCTTGTAGTTGGCGAGATCGTCTTTCGTTTTTGCAGACAAATTCTTGGACAGTTCCAAGAACGACGCGGCCTCCGCCATCGCGTCATCGGGATGCACGCCTCGCGACACTTCGCCCTTAATCATCTTCATCGGGTCGAAACCAGGGCTGAAGCCTAACGAGTTCTCGAGTGCGCTGTTAGAGCTGCCCATGAAACTATCTACGAAGTCGGGGTCACTCCATGCTTTAACTCTGGCCTGGGTGGATGCCAGTTTCATCTGTGCAAGCTGATTCGCCGTCGTTTCCTGCTGAACGCGCTGCTGCTGTTCCTGAACCTGAAGAGGGAGAAGTGTTTGCCGCGCAGAATTCTCAGACAGCAGGGCCTTGAGTTGAGCCGCTTTCGCCGCTTGGTCCAGCGGATTCGGCATCGCTGGAATCTTGACGTTGAAATCCGGCACTGGTCCTAACTGTAGGGGCATTTAATTTAGCCAGCCTTTCTCTTTCTGATTGGATGCGGGTTTGTTGCTCGCTTCGGCCTCGTCCCACGTGGCCACTTCACGCGCAGCTCTTTCTAAAGCCAAAGCTCGCTCATACTCTTCCTTTGCTTTGGCCGTTTGCGGGCCACCGAACAAACTGCTGAAAAGTGATCCGGGCTTTGGTGTCATTTCAGCTCTCTTTTTCTTTAGCGGCGCCGTAGCGCGCGCCGAATATCCCGCGCTTTGCCCCAATACGGCCGAGCCGCCACAACCTCCTCGAAGGACGCGTTCTCTGGCGGCCGCACATTCCGCCTTTCTTCGTTTGTTAGCTTGCTCGAGATTCGCCTGACTTCCTCGACTGCTTCGTTTCCCTTCATTTTGCCAAGCCGCCGTGCCTCTTCCGGGTTTCGTCCTAAGTAGTACGCAATTTCTGGACCGTTATCTTCCTGTAAAATAGCGCCTTGGGCTTTCGTTCCGATTACAATCTCTTGGTCCAACGCCTTGTGCCAATTTTCCGCGCCAACCTTCGCCTTGGTCTTATCGACTCCTCGGCCGTACTTTTGAACAAGTCTTTCCTGTTCGTGTCTGGGAACTCTCTCAAAATCCGGTTTCGGTGGTGGCGGGGGTTCTTTTTCAACTTCTATCCCCGCCTGCTCCATCACCGTTTCCAGGTGTCTTTGCCTTGCTGCATCGCCACCCTTTTCCCAGCTGCTCGATGTCAAAATTACTTCGCCCATATGGATTATTTCCTCCCGGAAATCGCACTGCTGCCCCTTGAATATCCGAAACTGACGGGGCGGCCAGGTTCAGACTCTTCCTCTTCTTCAACGTCGCGGTGCGGCATGTCTTTTGGCTCGAGCTTCTGAATATTGGTCAAAACGTGCTGCACCGCCTGGGCGCTTCTTTTGAAACGGTACGCTTCTGATTTGTGCTCCGCATGACGGTGCTCGACTATATGCGAGCCATCTTCCGCGCGGTGGAGTCGCATCTCCTGCAAAATTTTTCGTGGCATTCAATCTTTCCTCTCTGTTTTTCTGCCGACGTGCGGATGCCGATCAAAACGCGAATCGACAGGCGACCGCGAATTGTCATAGTAGGTGCTTGCCCTGCCCCTTTGTACGACCGGAGCCGCGGGTTGATTGCGTGACCGACCTCTGCTTGGCGATACTGCTTTGCTGCCTTTGCTCATGGTCTTTCTCTCCTTTTGATTCATCTCCGTCCTAAAATCGCTTGCACTGCAACACGCGCCCAGGACTCGTTACGTTGAGCCGCTGTCGCGAGCTTCCCGCCTACCCGCAAACTCAACTTCCCGCCGCTATGGGAAATTTCCTGCATGCGCAAGGCGCGCGCACCGTCCCACTCCGCAACGCCATCGCACACAAGCTGCGCCGCTTCCATTTCCGTTACGCGAAATGTCTCTCCGTTTGGCCACACGCACACTACAGGGCAACGGGGCATAGCTACCCTCCTAGAAGTTCGCCTGGCTTGCCCGGCGACGGCACTGCGATGTTTCAGGAATTATTTCGGCTTGCTTGCACCATTGCGGAGAGCATTCGCCTCGGAATCAATCTCATCAATGCGATGCTTCAGGCTGTCCTGCTTCCGTTTCAGGTTGGCGATCCGCCCGTCTATTTCAAAAATGTCGCTCCGGGCCGACTCTTTCGCCCACCAGAGAAGTCCAAGAAGGTAGTCGGCAGCGCTGCCCTTTTCGAGCGAACCGGAAGCCAGCCCTCGCTCTTTAACCTCCAGCACCCGCCAGACCCTCAGCGCGTCCTCAAAAGATAGCCGGGGGTCAAGCTTTGTCCGTCCCGTTTCATAGTTGGCGATGACATTGCGGCTCACACCGCACTCCTGGGCCAGAGCCGGTTGCGATAGGCCTACGCGCTCACGAACTGTTTTCAGCGCGCCATGCGCAGGCAATCGGATACCTTCGGGCGGAACAGCAATCTGGTAAACCGGCCCGGTCTGCTTGGCTGACTTATTGGCCATCATTTTTCCCCTTGCGCATCGTGTCTGTGTCGTGTATCGTCAATCTCCGTATACACGATTCAAGATGAGTATCGCCCCAAAGCCGCAACGTGTCAAGCCCCCAAAGCAAAATATTTCTATGCGGCATCCGTTTGCGATGGCGTGGAGTCCGCGCCGCATGGCCGTGGAAGGATTCAAGGAAAGGAAAAGGCCCGAGCGTGGCAACGCCACAAAGTAAAACGCATTTTGATAAGCCACTGCCGCACTCGCCCGAGGCCGAGCGCGCCCTGCTCGGCGGAATCATTCTCGGCGGCGACGGTCCGTGGCTTGATGCCAGTGAGTTCCATCTTCCATTTCACCAATCCCTATGCCAGTCATTGAACCGTTTACGGGCAGCGGGGAAGCCTACCAATGATCTGGTGCTGCTCTCGGAGGCTCTGAGTCCGAAGGAACTTGAGGAATGCGGCGGGATTGCGTATGTCGCGAGTCTCTTAGACGGCCTGCCGCGGGTTTCAAATCTTGGACACTACGCCGAGGTCATTAAGCAGCATGCACTCGCGCGCCGCGCGCTATCTGTCTGCGATCTCATCGGCCGGAAACTCGAAAAGGCGAACGGCAATGTTCCTGAAGTGCTTCGCGAGGTCTCGAGTCTTTCCGCGTCCCTTGCTACTAGCCTGCGCAGTGGCGGCTCTCCCTCTGCTCCCGTGCTTCGCGCGGTTTCTGTCACAGAGCTGCTTCGCCTCGACGTGAAGGCCCGCGAAATGGTTCTGCATCCATTCCTTCCGACACAGGGCCTTGCAATGCTGTACTCACAGCGCGGCGTCGGCAAAACTTTTATTGCATTGGGTATCTCCGTTGCCGTTGCCAGCGGAACAAGTTTCCTAAAGTGGAATGCACCAACACCGCAGCCCGTGCTCTATGTCGACGGAGAAATGCCATGCGCGACTGTGAAAGAGCGCATCAGCAACATCGTGGCCGGAACCGACATAGATCACCCGCTGGATAATTTGCGCGTCATCACTTCGGATCTTCAGAGTCACGGCCTGCCGGACCTTTCCACTATCGCCGGGCAGGACTTGATTGAGCAGCACCTCGACGGAGTAAAACTGCTGGTGCTCGACAATCTCTCTTCTCTTGTGAGAGCGATAAAGGAAAACGAAGGCGAGGGCTGGCTTCCGGTTCAGGACTGGGCTTTGGATTTGCGGCGCCGCGGTATCAGCGTTTTGTTTGTCCACCATGCGGGGAAGGCCGGCACTCAGCGGGGCACATCAAGGCGTGAGGATTTGCTTGATTCCGTTGTGACGCTCAAACACCCCAACGACTACGCACCGTCCGAGGGCCTGAGGTGTGATGTCTCTTATGAGAAGTCGCGCGGTTTCTACGGCGACGATGCCCGGCCGTTCGGGGTAAAGCTAATGGCTGGCCCTGGCGGGGAAGCGATTTGGACTGTGGCCGATCCCGAAACAACTGTCGAGGATCGCGTCTTGGAATTGCACCGCTTGGGGGATATGTCGGTACGCGATATTGCCGAGGAAGTGGGCCTCAAGAGATCGAAGGTTCATCGCATCATCAAAGGCACAGCGTCCCGCTGTCCCACCCCTAAGGAAAATTAAAGTGGGACACTCGCCTAAATTCGAGGGTAAGCCACACGCCCAGCAAGGTTTAGCTCAGTACAGAACTGTCCCAAACCGGTTTTTCAGTGGGACACGTCGAGGGACACTATGACCGCAGCCGATTTGCTCCGTGAAAGAGCGGCAAAAATGCAGCACGCGATTGTCCGTGATGTGGTTATAGACGCTGACGGCCGCGTCGAGGCGAAGCGTGAGTTTCACTACCTGACTTGCCGCCGTTGCGACCTGGAACGACAAGCGGACTTCATCGAAGGCAAGGGAGGAAAAATTGCACATGATTAGCAAATTCTTCCCATTCAGAACAGCGCAAATCCCCTGTGTTTTAGCGGCTATTGTGCGTGTGAAGGGTGACGTGTGCTTCACTCATGCACTTCACCCTCCGCGTCACCGTCGCGTTCACCTACGCAGTTCGGCAAGTACATTAAGAATTAAACAGTTCGCCATGACAGGCTCGGCATTTTGGCCGCGTCGTGGGCGCGTAGTGGGCTGGAACGACCCCACCCTTTGCCTCGCTTGTGCGCCCAAAAGGGTTTGCGGGGTCGTTCCAGCCCACACGGACGCATCGACGGAAATCATGGTGCATACACTTACACGCTGATGGCCACTGTCGCAAAATTCGGCGCCGTGCAACCCAGCGCATCCGCTCGTCTGGACCCCGGCGACATCCTCACCCCGGAGCAACTCGCAGAGCGCTTGCAGGTCAAAGTGGGATGGGTGTATGAGAAGAGCCGTGCAGGTGGGCAGCATGGCAGCAATCCCCTCCCAGTTCTCCGCTGTGGCCGGTACCTGCGCTTTTCCTGGCCGGACGTTTGCGCCTGGCTGCGCTCTAATAATTCAGCTTGACAATGCGATATAGGTCTGTATCATAAAGGCATGGAGGCCCAGCGATGAGAGCGCAAAAAGGCTACCTCTTCCACCAAGGTCCTAGTTGGTTTTTGCGGTATTGCGATGACGTGATGCAGCCGGACGGCACGATCAAGCGGAAGCTGGTCTGCAAGAAGCTCGACGTGGAATATGGCGGCGAGTACCGGACGGCGAAGAGCGTGCAGCCTTTTGTCGACCAGATTCTGGCCCCGCTCAATTCCGGCCTGCTCAATCCGCAAAGCACGATGCTGGTCTCCGAGTTTGTCGATAAGGTCTACCTGCCTGAGTACGTCAAAAAGAATCTCCGTGCCGCGACTCAAAAGCAGTACAACGACGTTTGGGAAAACCATCTCAAGCCGCGCATGGGCAAACTCACCCTGAGGAATTTTCGCACCGTTCACGGCGAGCAGATGCTTGCGAGGATCGCGGAACAGACGAAGCTAGGCCGCAGCTCTCTGCGTCACTGCAAGGCGTTTCTCTCTGGTGCGTTCAAGCAGGCGAAGCGGCTAGGAGTCCTCGACGGTCTCAACCCTATTCAGGATGTTTCGATTCCCCGGGCGCCAGAGCCGAAAGAGACCTACGCCTACAATCTTGACGAAATTAAGGCCATGCTTGCCGTACTGCCGGAACCGGCCTGGACCGTGCTGCTTACGGCTGCGCTGACCGGATTGCGAAAGAGTGAACTGCGCGGCCTCGAATGGGAGAATTTTGACGGGAAGGAACTGAGCGTAAGGCGCTCCGTGTGGAATAGCACGATCAATGAGCCGAAAACGAATCGCAGCAAGGCTCCGATACCAGTCGTGAAGCAACTGGCGGAGGCCCTCGACACGCATAAAGTCCGCATGGGCAAGCTCGCAGTCGGGCCGATCTTCCAAGCTGGGAACGGCGAGCCTCTCAACCTGGACAATCTCGCGCGGCGCGTCATCATGCCGGCGCTTTCCCGTTGCGCGGTTTGCGGCAAGCCGGAAGAGGAGCACAAGCCCGAAGCGCATCTCTTTGAGCGCGACAATTCCCTTCCCCAATGGCACGGCTGGCACGCTTTCCGCCGCGGCCTTGCGACCAACCTTCACGCGCTCGGCGTCGACGATAAAACCATCCAAGCGATTCTGCGTCACAGCAACGTTGGCCTCACCATGAACGTGTACGTAAAATCTGTGAACGAATCGCAGGTAAGCGCGATGGACGCACTGAGCGAAAAACTCGGAACTTGCAACGACCTTGCAACGAAGCGGATTCAGTGAGGCGCTAAGTGCTTGAAAAGATGGAGCCGAGGGCGAGAGTTGAACTCGCGACCTGCCGATTACGAATCGGCTGCTCTACCACTGAGCTACCTCGGCCCGATTGTTGGAAGTCATTCTAACATAAGGGCGTTGCGCGTTCTCAGACGGCCGGCCCTCCGATTTTGGCGCAAGGTTGGTGCAAATGCCGCCTCTTTTAAACTCTTCTCTCAATCAATTCCATCCCCGTAGTGGCTGGAACCGTTATGGCATCAACCGGGGATGTGGGTTCGTGTAGAGGAGATTCTGAGTAAGCAGGAGCGCGATACAGAAGTCTGGTTCGCTATTTCTGCCACATGTAAAAGCCACCTAGGAAGGCGTTTTCGTTGCTGCCGAGCCGCGCGCCGGGAGGCAGGTTCTTCAATTTCTTACTATTTCCGCCACCTAACACCACATAATCGGCTTCTAGCGCGGTCTTAAGTTTCTTCGCAATTGTGACAGCATGCTTGCGCCACTTTTTCTTGCCGAATCGTTCTAGCCCGCGCAAGCCAAGGTAGTCTTCGTAGGTTTTCCCGTTTTTATAGATCAGGTGTGCCAACTCCATGGGCTGGAGCACCCCGTCCACGACCATGGCCGACCCGAGGCCGGTGCCTAATCCGAGAAACAACATGCGGCCGCCTTTATAACTGCCAAGCGCCTGCATGGAAGCATCGTTGATGATCCTGACTGGGCAGCCAAAAGCTTTCTGGAAGTTAAATCCCACCCAGCCGCCGCCCAGGTTGTGGGGCTCGCGAAGTGGGTGCTCATTAATGACCGGGCCGGGAAAGCCTAGCGATACACAATCGAACTTCCAGTCCCGAACCGACTTCTTGACCAGGCGGACCATTCTGCGCGGGGTCATGGTGGGGCCAGATGGATATTTTCGAGACTCCTTTTGCCCGGTAGCCAGCATCTTGACGTTTGTGCCGCCGACGTCGATGACAAGGACTCTTGGAGATTTTGCCGCTTGTGCAGCTTTCATCGCTGCTCCTTCGATGCGAGGCTGAATCGATTGCGGTGTCGCTCTTGAGAACAATGTAATTCTAGGATGAACTGCCCGTGCAGCGCAGGACTTCAACGCGAGAACGGGTACATGGCCCAGCCAATCCCGATGCCGAACAGCAGAAATAGCAGCAACGACCATCCGATGTATTTCACCCGCTCAATCGGGCGGCGCCGGCTCAGGAACCCGAATGCAACAGATATAAGCAGCGCGAACAGCAGCATCGCTTGCAGGTGGCTCAAATGAAATTTCATAAGCAGCGGCTCATGCCTTCCGGCCGCGGGCGGCCTCATACGCGTGCAGGGCGGCCAGCAGGTTGAGCACGCCGGCAGCGGCCAAGAAACGCGTGCCATAATCGCCATAGGCGCGGGAAACGTCCGATCCGCCAACCTCGACATACTTCGCAATCAGGTAGAAACTCCCGGTGCCCAGATCGGCGAAGTATCCCAGCGCGGCGAATGCGTCCCCGCCCTCCGAACTGAACAAATTGCCGCGCATTCCGGCGCCCACCAGAACCAAAAGGCCCACGACAATAAAAAACGTCAGCGCGCGTCCCCACATCTTTTGCAGTGCGTGCCCAAGCCCCGGCACCGCCCAGCCCGCGACACCGATGGCGATGGCGCGAGCCTCACGCTTAATCTCCGGCTGCGGACTTGTTGCAATTTGCGCTTCGTCGCTCATATCCCTTTTGCACACTGGGTGCCGCGGACAAACTGCTTACGCGAGCAGCGGCAAAAGCTCCTGCTGCACCGCGCCGGTGACGCGCGCCTCGTGATCGTCGATGTACACATTCACTTCGCTGCGAATTCCAAACTCGCGCAAGTAAATGCCTGGCTCAATCGAAGTGCAGGTTCGCGGGATCAGGCGGCGAGTATCTTTTGTTTCCAGCCCGTCCATATTGACGCCGTTGCCGTGCACGCTCTCGCCGATGCTGTGCCCGGTACGATGGAAAAAATATTTGCCATATCCTGCGTCTTTGACCACGCTGCGCGCCGCATTGTCCACCTGCCAGCCCTGCAGCGGGCGGCCTTTGGCGATCGCCGATCGAATCAAGTCAGTCGCTTTGTCTCGAGCCTCGCGCACCACGTTAAAGACTTTCGAATATTCCTCCGGCACCTTTGCGCCCAGAAAACCCGTCCAGGTAACATCGTAATAGACGCTGCCCGGAGTGTTCTTCTTGGCCCACACGTCCAGCAGTAGCAACTGACCTTCGCGGATTGGTAACGCTGTTCCCTCCACCGGGCCATAGTGTGGATCACTGGCATTAGCCCCCACCGCCACGTCCGGTCCCTCTTCCGCCGTCAGTCCGGCAGCGTCAAACTCCTTCAAGATCCATTGCTTCAAGACGTATTCGGTCAGCGGCTTTCCGTCCCGCGCGCCTTTAGCAGCCAGTTGAAATGCCTCGCGAATAATTCGATCCACGATTTCGCCCGCGGCCAGATGCGATTCCAACTGCGCCGCGGTCCAGCAGGCCTCATATTTCTGGACCAAATCGGCGGAGGTAAATATCTTCGGTCCTACGCTGCGAACCAGCTCCACTGTGCCCGCATCCACCATCGAGACATAGGGGATCGCGTTGCGTGGTGAATACTGCATGGCGATGCTTTGCGCATCACCCAAAAGCTCGTGGAGATTCTCCTGCAGTTCATTTTGCCCGGCGTAGTACAGCGTCTCGCCGGGAAGCGCGGCCAGCGACTCCGCCTCAATCTTATGCACCAACTTTCGAGGCGCGCCCTTGGTGGGCACAAAATAAAACCAACGTCGCGTCCGCAGGCCGGGAGGCAATTGCAGGATGCGGTGTGCGATCGGATCGCGGCCGCGAAAATCATAAAACAGCCAGCCGTCCAGGTTCGCTGCTTTCAAATCCTTCTGAACCGCCTGCACGTCGAAGCTCATGGAACGGCGCACTCCCTGCGCCTGCTACCTCATTCACAACACCGATTGCTGCTTACGCCTGATAACTGACCAGGGCCAGGATCTGTTGCTCCGTCACGCCGCGCACTTCCACACACTTGCTGCGGCTGTGATGACCGCTGAGGATTCTAACAGCCGCTTTCGGCGTTTTCAAAAGCTCCGCCAGGAATTCACAGAGCGCCTCGTTGGCGCGGTCCTCTAATGCCGGCGCCCGCAAGCGCACTTTCAGCGCGCCGCCCATCACTCCCGAAATCTCGTCCTTCCTCGCACGCGGTTGCACCCGTACCGCAAAAATCACAGCTCCCCCTTGCGTCTCCAGTTCGAGCATCTATTTTGCGGGGCGGCTCCCAAAAATCGCGGTGCCCACACGCACTTCTGTCGCGCCTTCCTCGATCGCTACCTCGAAATCGTGGGACATTCCCATCGACAGCACCGGGAGCTCCCTTCCAATTTCGCGCGTAAGTGCATCTCGCAGCTCCCGCAGCCGCTGGAAGTAAGGTCTCACTTTCGCCGGGTCCTGCAGCAACGGTGGAATACACATAAACCCGGCCAGTTCGAGGTGCGGAAGCTCCGCCAGCTTAATCCCGAGCCCAGCCGCTTCTTCGGGTTTCACTCCGCTCTTGCTCTCTTCTTCCTCCACGCGCACTTCGATCAACACTCGCAATTTCGCCGCGCCAGCTTGCTCACCGCGGGCACGCTCCAACCGCTGCGCCAGAGCCAAATCATCGACCGAATCAACGCTGTGAAATAATCCAGCGGCCCGCGCTGCCTTGTTGCTTTGCAAATGTCCGACCAGATGCCACGTGGCCTGCAAATCGCCGACCGCGGGCCGTTTCCCTTCCCACTCCTGTACCCGATTCTCCCCGAAATGTCGCAAGCCAGCCTCATAGGCTGCGCGAATCGCCTCGGCCGGTTGCGTTTTTGAGATGCCAATCAAGGTAATCTCGTCGCTGCGTCGGCCGGACTTACGCGCCGCCGCGGCAATCCGCTCTTGCACCCGCAAGAGATTGTCGCGAATCTGCCATTGGTCATTCACAGACTGCTCTCGCTTTCGATTCGCATCCTAGCACGCGCGGCGTTGCGACACCGCACACCTCCGGTTAGACTGAGCTACGCAACGAATGGCTGTAAGTTAATCGCGATTGAGGTAGGCTTGCGCCCAAACGTAAATAGACGCGCTATCGGCAGGCTCATCGCCATCGAGGGCATCGACGGCAGCGGAAAACGTACGCAGATGCATCTGCTGCACGAGGTTATCGCCGCTGGTGAAGGCGGGCACAGCGTTTACTCCACTGGATTTCCCCAATACGATTCCTGGTTCGGCAAGATGGTGGGCCAATTTCTCAATGGCGAACTCGGCCCGCTGGAAGCCGTGGACCCGCACTTCACCGCCTTGCTCTATGCCGGTGATCGCTTCGAAGCTAAACCTAAAATCGAGGCCGCCCTTAACGAAGGCAAAATCGTTTTGATCGACCGTTACATCGGCTCGAATCTCGCCCATCAAACGGCCCGTGTTGCTCCCGCAAACCGCGACGACTTCCGGCGTTGGATCGAGCACCTCGAATACAACATCTACGACCTGCCACGCGAGGACCGAATCCTGTATCTGCGCGTGCCTCCCACTGAAGCTCAAAAATTGGTCGCCCGCAAGTCGCAACGCACCTATACCAGCGCCAAGCAAGACCTGCAGGAGGCCAGTTTGCGTCACTTGCAGGATGCCGCAGCTATCTACGACCAACTGGCGCGCTGCGCCCCGTGGATAACCATAGAGTGCTTCGACGCCGCCAAGGGAACTATGCGCCCAGTAAAAGAAATCGCGCGCGAAGTGCTGGCCGCCGTCGAACCACTGCTGCGCGCAACCATGGCCTCGCAAGCGGAAAAAGGTGGCTGACGAATGGGCTTCGCGGATTTTCTCGGCAATGAACGCGTGGTGACGGCTCTCCGCGGCGCCTTGCGTACCGGACGCGTTCCGCACGCACTCCTCTTTTCCGGACCGCGCGGCGTCGGCAAGTTCACCCTCGCCCGGATGTTTGCCCAGGCCGCCAATTGCGAACGCCTCACCGACGACTTCTGCGGCGAATGCGCCACATGTCAACGCATCAGTTTGCTCGCTGACCCGCAAGCGCTATTAGAACAAGGCCTCGCCGAGCGCGGCGAAAGTGCCGACGCTGCCACGGTAGAACGCGTCCCGCTAATCCTGCAATCGCATCCCGATGTGTGGGCGCTGGTGCCCGACCCGGTGCGCCTGAAAAATCCCGTCGCGCGGCCCATGCTCCGCATCGGCCAGCTTCGCGCCGTGCAGCGCGCCGCCTATTTTCAGCCCATGGGCCGCCGGCGCGTCTTCATCCTCGATGGCGCGGACACCATGCGCTGGGACGTCGCCAACGTCTTCCTCAAGATCCTCGAAGAACCGCCCGGCTCCGCAACGCTGATCCTGACCGCTCCATCGCCTTATTCCCTGCTGCCGACCATTGTCTCGCGCTGCCTGCAATTCCATTTCGCGCCGCTGCCGCAAGCCGACGTCGAGAAGATTTTGCAGGACAAGACCGACCGCAAGCCCGCCGAACGCAAACTGGCCGCGCAGCTTGCCGAAGGCAGCCCCGGCTTGGCCATCGAAATGAATGTCGAGGAAGCAGCTCAGCAGCGGCGAACCGCATTGCGCATCCTGGAACGAGCCGCCCGCGGCGAAGGGTTCGCGCAGCTTTTCGCGGAAACTGCGGCCCTCGCGAAAGATCGTGAGTCTTCTTTCGAGGAGCAAATCGCTGTATTCTATGGCCTGCTGAGCGACTTGCTGGAACTCACCTCCGGTGTCAAGCAGCCAGCACTACGCAACCCTCCTTTATTGAAAGAATTGACAGTGCTCGGCAATTCCGTCAATTCCGAATGGGTCATGCGCGCAGTCTCCGGATTTGACCAGCTTCACGCGGGCGCACGTCGCAACCTCAATCGTCAGCTGGGACTGGACGCCCTGGCGGCATCTTTGGTGACCGTTCCCGAGCGCGTCATTGTCTCTCGCATGTAAAATTCCGGGAAGACTTCGGTTACCGACGAATTTGCAACTCCTACTGTAACCGCGGAACCTTTGGGCGCATCATACGGAAGAGACAGACAGCCTGGCCATCTTCTTCACAAGGAGCAGTCATGGTGAACCGACGGATGTTCCGTCCGGGATTCGCGGACGTGAAAGAGCAAGCTCCGCCCCGACCGCAGCACAATAACAACAACGGTCCCGCACCAAGCAAGAAGCCCGCTCCGCCCGAAGTTACGCACGCGGAAAATTTTTATTGGGTCAAGCAGATGCAGGCGCACACCCCAATGGCTATTGTTCTGGATAACGGCGAAGTCCTGCGCGGCACGGTCGAATGGTATGACCGCGATTGCATCAAGTTGACCCGCCAAGGCAGCCCTAACCTGCTGGTCTTCAAGCGCGTAATCAAGTACGTACACAAAGACGGGGAAGAGTCCGCCAACGGCGGCGAAGAATAACCGCACATTATTTCCGTAGTGAGTGGCCTCCGGCAGCGCCGTAGGTGAGCAGCGCCTTTGCGGCCAGCGCGCCCTGGCGATCAAAAATATCGCATTCGGTCACCACAAAATTGCGCCCGGTGCGCAACACGTGAGCTTTCGCTCGGATGCGCCCTCCCGGCACCGCCTCCAGATAGTTGATCTTCAGCTCGATCGTAGCCAATGCCACGCCGGAAGGTACCGTCGTGTAGGCCGCGATGGCCCCGGCTGTGTCGGCCAGTGCGGCCAGAATCCCTCCGTGCACCACATCATTCAGTTGCTTGTGATGTGACCGCGCATCCAGCCGCAAAATTGCGCGACCCCTAGACACCCCTTCCAGGTCAAAGCCCAGCATCGTCACCGCGTGGCTTTTCTTCAGGTGCGCCCGCGTCGCAGCCATCACTTTCGCGCTCGTCTTCGACAGTTTTCGTCTCATACTCGGCCACTCACATAGACCGCCCTGACCCAACATCCAGGCCGAAACGCCGTTTTCCCCATGTCACGATTCCGGCCGCACGTGCGTCTAACCGGGTACTTGTCCGGCCGGGTCGATTCCACCGGGTGCGCGACTCTAGCACCCACATTCCCCCGCCCGCAAGCTAGCGGCGGCCGCAACGCAATTTGATGTAACGTGTTGCGGCCAGCTCGAATATCCCTAAAACGGCGGTCCCATGCGCGTTGGCATCACTTGTTATCCCACCTATGGCGGCTCCGGAGTGGTTGCCACCGAGCTAGGCCAGGAACTCGCCGCCCGCGGGCACGACGTACACTTCATCAGCTACGCCCCGCCGATTCGCATGAATCTGGCCGACCCCCACATTTTCTTTCACGAAGTCGAGGTCACCTCTTACCCCCTTTTCGACCACCCGCCGTACACCCTGGCCCTCGCCACCAAGATGCTCGAGGTTTTCGAGTCCGAATCGCTCGACATTCTGCACGTCCACTACGCGATTCCCCATTCCGTCAGCGCCATGCTCGCCCGCTCCATGGCCGCGCCGCGCCGCCTGCCCTTCGTGACCACCCTCCATGGCACGGATATCACTTTGGTCGGCAGCAACCGCAGCTACCTCCCCATCACCCGCTTCTCCATCGAGCAAAGCGACGGCGTCACCGCCATCTCCAACTATCTGCTGACGCAAACGCTCAAGGAATTCGACATCAAGCGCCCCATCGACGTCATCCCCAACTTCGTCAACTGCGATCTCTACACGCGCACCGACGCCAAAGAGTTGCGCGCCCAGTGGGCACCCAACAGCGAGCCCATCCTCATGCACCTCTCGAATTTCCGTCCCGTAAAGCGGGTCCCCGACTGCGTGGAGATTTTCGCGCTAGTGCGCGCCAAGATTCCCGCCAAGCTCGTTCTGATCGGCGATGGGCCCGACCGCGGCGCCGCGGAATACCTGGTGCGCAAAAAGAAGTTGCAGAAAGACGTTTTCTTCCTCGGCAAGCAGAATGCCGTCTATCAGAAGCTCTCCGCCGCCGACCTCTTCCTGCTTCCGTCCCAGCTCGAATCCTTCGGCTTGGCCGCGCTGGAAGCTATGGCCTGCGAAGTCCCGGTGATCGCCACCAATGTCGGAGGCGTTCCTGAAGTTGTCGAGCATGCAGCGGATGGTTTCTTGGTCGAACCCGGCGACGTAAAAGAGGCCGGCCGCTATGCCCTCGAAATACTCTCGCGCGCCGACCGCGGCCGCGAAATGGGCCAGCGCGCCCGCATCAACGCCAAGCGCAAATTCTGCGCCAACGACGTAATCCCCCAATACGAGCGCTATTACCAGCGCGTCCTGGAATCAGCCTCCGCCGCCAAAGCCTAGTCCGGCATGACAAGCATTTCTGCTGCAAGTATTCGCTCTTCTCCGAGTCTTCTCTGTGCCCTCTGTGTCCGAACTCAGTGAACTCCGTGTTGAATCTTTTTCCGTGCCTCTCGTTAGCTAGCTCGCTGACCTTCGCAATGCGCCGCCGCGCAACTCCGCCGCGCCGCAAACCAGTAATACCCATGCCGCAGTCGCCCCATCATCCCCGGAATCCGCGCCACCCAAACCAGCGGCCTCGCCCACCAAATCTGGCGAGCGACCGCAACTACCGCGTCCGCGCCGCCAAACTGCTTCCCATCCGACAACAAGAAACGGAGCTCTCGTAGTAACTCTGTCTTGGGCAGACCGAGCAGCGCCCCGACGCGCGGATCCTGCAAAGGCGCCACCGCCAACCCTCGCCGCTCCAAAATAGGCAACAGCCATCGCGCCGTTCTCGTGCAAAACGCGCACTCCGCATCAAAAAACAACCACCCGCGCGCGTGCCGCCCCTTCCCGTCCGTAAACTCCGATGCCAGCGAAATCATCCCAGTAGCACGGCCTTAAGGCTGTGCCCTCCTAATCGGTTTCCTTACTCTGTGTCCTCTGTGTCCGCCCTCAGTGAACTCTGTGTTAAATTTTTCCCGCCGTTACCCCGCCTTCTTCTTCTCCGTCCCCAGCAAAGTAATCACTTTCCCGCGCAGCTTAACCACGCCCTTCAGCGCTCCCGTCGGCATCCGCAAAATCTCCTCAAACAATCCCGTCATCGCCGTCAAGAACTCCAGCATGCTTTCCAAGCGTTCCCGCGTGTAAGCATCCCCCTGCGGACCCGCCTTTAGCTCCGTCACACACTCGGCCAGCACCCGCAGCGTCGGATCAATCTCCCGCCTCTTCCGCTCCTCCGAAACAATCCGGAAAATCTCCCACACGTCCTTGATCGACTCAAAGTGATCCCGCCGGTCCCCCAAAACGTGCACCACCCGCACAATCCCCCACCCCTGCAATTCCCGCAAGCTGGTGCTAACATTCGACCGCGCCACCGCCAACGTCGTAGAAATCTCATCCGCCGGCAGCGGCTTCGGCGCCAGAAACAGCAGCGCATGCACCTGCGCCACGGTCCGGTTAATCCCCCATCGCGTTCCCATCTCCCCCCAATGCAAAATGAATTTCTGCCCCACCGGCGTCAGCGTGTACTGCTTTTCGTGCGTTTGTTCGCTCACTTGTTGCCTCCAAAACTCATGCACTCCGCTCCCGTTTACGCCATCTCTGAACCAGTTCCTCAGCGGCGCAACGCCAGTCTGGGAACCCACACTCGAAACCGCTCGTCAGCAAAAGCCCAGGCACAACGCGCCGGCTTTTGAGAATCAGCTCCGTTTCGGTCCGAAGAAAGAGCGCTCCCACCTCCAACATCCATTGCGACGCTGGAAGTCCCACTCTGGCGCCCCAGGCCCTCCGGAGAATGCGCATGAACTCTTCATTCGGCAACGGATTCGGGCTCGCGACGTTAATAGCCCCCTCCAATTGTTCGTGTTCTACCAGGTAATCCAGCGCCCGTACAAAATCGTCCTCATGAATCCACGAAATGAATTGTTTCCCGGACCCCGACTTACCGCCCAGGCCGAAGCGTACCAGGCGAAGCAATAAATCGAAGGTCCCTCCGCGTTCTGCGCTCATGACCATAGCGCTGCGGAGCGCGATTTTTCGCGTGCGCGGTGTGTTAGCGGCGAAAAAGGTCTTTTCCCAACGCGTCGCGACCTCGATGCTGAAGCGCCAAGAGCTCGGTGCGTTCGGCTCTCCGCCCCCAAGTTCGCCCGTCGCTTCATCCATCTCTCGATCGAGGCTATGTCGATAGATCGTCGCGGTGCTCGCGTTGATCCACAAACTCGGCGGCCGACGTAATTTGCTGATGGCCTCCCCGAGAAGTTCGGTTGTGTGTATTCGAGATTCGAGAATTTCGCGCCGATTCCTGGCGTTGTACCGGCAATTGACACTTCGGCCCGCCAGATTGATAACTACGTCGGCGCTTTCCAATTCCCTTGTCCAGTCGTCGAGATCTGTGCCGTTCCACGAAACAACCCGCCAGGGCGCAACCACTCCACTGCGCGACAGAACTGTCACATCGTCGCCCTTTGAGTGCAGGTGCCCGGCGAGTATCCGCCCGAGGTGCCCCGCGCCACCTGGAATGACTACGCGAAGTGCACGCCGTGGGAGGGACAGAAGCTGATTCCCAGTCTCTTGCGTCCTTGCAGTTTGGTCTGTCATTTCAGTTTATACAGAATATACTGCAGCCACGCGCGTGTCAAGCCTCTTTTTATGCGCGCCGGCCCCAGCTATCCTCTGTTTCTGGAAGAAACCACCTGTACTTGGCGCCAGCTTCCCCGCGCCACTGCGCGGCCGTAGATTGTCTTTGGAGCCAGAACGCGAAACTTGGCCGAACCCAGCCATCGCCGAACCAGGGCCACAATCAGGGTCCTCCTGCTGGCAGGCCTGGTTTGCACTTTCGGCCTTTCTGCGGCGAATCATCCGGTACCAGATGCTACCGCCGACGCTGCCATCTGCCCCGTCGTCTACCGCCTCGACGAGTCCCCGTCTCCGCGCGGATATCACTACGCTTTCTTCGGGAACGCTTTCTTCATCAATGAGCAAGGCTATCTGCTCACCGACGCCCACGTTCTCGAAACCTTTCGCGACGGCGGCCAGCCCTACCTCATCCTCCGTCGACCCAACGCCCCGCCACGAGTGCTCCCAGCCGCCATCGTCGCCACGGACCCCGAGCACGACGTCGCCATCCTCCGCGTCACGCCAAATCCCTTCGCCGGCAAATACCGCGTAGCCTTCTTGCCTCTCTCCTCCGAAGCCGCGACCCCTGGTCAGTCCGTGATCGCGCTTTCGCTACATCCCAATCGCCTTCAAGACGCGCGAAGCCTCGAAGCGCCGCGCGAAGACCGCTCCCCCGGCCAAGTTCTTTCCTACGAATCCACGCAACTCGAAAAATCCGCTCCCGCCGCCAAGGTCTTTCTGCTAAGTCATCCAGTCATTCGCGGGCAAAGCGGTTCTCCCGTGCTCACCTCAGACTCCCGCGCCGTACTCGGAATAATCGAAGGCCGCTGGCTACGTTCCGTATCCGCAGCCGCCGCCAATTCCCCCAGCCAAGCCGCCTCCATCCCCGGCGCCGCCCTCCCCATCGAGTACGCCATCGCCCTACTGCACCGCCACCAAATCCAGTGGCACGCGCAGTCCCCTACTCTTTGACCTCAGTCACTCCGGGAATTAGGAGGCTGGAGCCTCTACTCTAGAGACCCGACCGCCATCTGCTCGAACTCGCCACCCCAGGCATCAACGGGCAGGCCACCTTCCCCCAATTCCCAAAACGGGACAAGAATTCCGTTGACAGGGGCTAACCAAATGGTATAATATCCCATGAAATACCCACCAGCCCCGCTAACTCCTTTCCCTGCCCCACTTCCAGAAAATTCGCACCGTCTCCATCGATCCTTCGCAAATCTCTACGATGCCTCGCAAGCTAAACTCTTCGCTCTCATACTCTTCCAAACTCTTTGTCGCCGCGAAAAAACGAAACTCCTTTGCAATCAGTCAAATCCGAACTCTTTCGCAAAAACACCGGGGTGGGGTGGGGGCCTTCCTCTGCGAAACCTCCGCGTTCTCCGCGCCTGCCCGTCCGTCAGGCGAGTCTCTGCGTTATTATTTACAGCCGTTTCGTCGGTCTCTCGTTTTCAATAACTTACGAATTGCCCCTCCGTTCCATCGATTTGCATCCCCCGCATTTTCACGCACTTACAAATCCCTTTTTTCGCAACTCGCGTGTTTTCACAAACATCTGCGTTGCCCCCTAGTTTTTCCGTTTTTTCTCGCCACTCGTTTACCCCGAGCGCTTTCAGGGAGGGGCCACTCGTCACTTTCTGTTCATCCAACCGCCTGCATGGTGGAAACAAGTTCGGGGATGTCGATGCGAATCAGCGTGCCCTGCCCGGTATGGCTCTCGATCTCCAGCCGGAAATCGGCCCCGTACAGCACGCGCAGCCGCTCACGCACGTTGCTCAAGCCGATCCCTTCCACGTAAACGTGCGGCATCTTCTCTTCGGAGATGCCCACGCCATTGTCTTCAATCTCGATATGCAAGCGCCCATCGCGATTCGTGGTGCGCAACTGGATCCGACCGCCATCGATTTTTGGCGCCAGCCCGTGCTTCAGGCAATTCTCCACAATGGGCTGCAGCAACATGCTCGGCACAAACGCTTCCAGCGCCTCTTCGTCCACCTGTTTCACGATTTCCAGGTTGTCGCGCCCAAACCGCGCCACTTCGATGTCCAGGTAATCGTCGATGAACTGCAACTCCTCGCGCAACGGCACAAACGTTTCGTGCTTGCGCAGCAGCCGCCGCAAAATATTGCTCAGCTTCAACACCACGCCGCGCGCCGCGTCCGGATCAAACCGGATCAGCGACGACACCGTATTCAGTGTGTTGAACAAAAAGTGCGGATTGATCTGGCTGGACAGCGCGTCCATGCGCGCCTTCAGCAGCAGTTGCTGGTGCCGCTCCAGGTTCATTTCAATGCGCGTATTGTTCCAAATCTTCAACGGCGCCGCCACCGACATCAGGCAAGCCAGCACGCACAGCAAAAGCCACCAGTCCCAGTTCGGATCGATCGCAAAGAGCCATTTCGGTTTGGTCGCCACCGCCAGCGCCACACGCCCCAATTCCAGGATCACGCAAGCCAGCAGCGGCAGCAATTCCCACGACATTTTCGCCTGCCGCACCAAACGCACAATGTCCCGGGGAATATTCAGAAACGTGAACGGCCCGAAATTCCACAAATCCTCCTTGTTAGGGATGGCCTGGCGCATCAACCCGCCCAGCAAACCCGCGGTCGACGCCGCAGGCATAGCCAGCCATTCGTGCGCGGCCAGGGCCGGAATCGTGATGATCGCGCCGCCAATCGGTCCCACCACGCGGCCACCCAGCAAACCCATCAAAAACGCGCCTTCCAGCGACAAATCCGCGAACCGATACGGAAATCCCACCAAACGCAGCGACACCCCGACGATCAGCGGCGGCGTCATAAACAGCATCAACTTCAATTTTTGGTCGGGATCGCGCTCCTCGGTGAACAGCACGCGCCGGAACGTGTTCCACCGCGCCAGCAACGCCGCAAACGAAGACGCCACGCCCACCTTCAGCAGCAACGTAAACAGCAGGTCTTTGACGGAGGTAAGTGTATCCATGGCAGGAGCGTTCGGCCCTTCGCTAACGCTAGCCAATCCACGTCGCGAAGTAAAGCGTGGCAAAGCGAGATGTCGCGAAATAAATCAACGCGAATATAGAGTGCGGCAGTCTTGCTGCCGCCTTTACGACGCCAACCTTCGTTTCCAGAACGAGCCATCACCTACGGAACCCTCGCCGACTGCAGGCCCTTCCGCTTCAGCGGCTCCCAAACGTTATCGCCACGCAAATACTGCCAGATCCCACGCAATCGCCAGAACATATGCATCTGCCGGTAAGGAAAGTGCTCGAAAAAACAGTAGCTGACCAAACGCACCACGTCTTGCCAATCGTTGTAACGCTTGTAGGTGATCTCTTCCTGCAGCACCGACCCGATCGAAATAACGGTGGCAAAGGCATAACCGAAAATCAGAAACTGCAAGAAGAAGGCGTGGCTCAGATCGCCAAGCACCGCGGCCAGAATAATAGTGACGATGCCCAGAATTTCAATCACCGGAGCGGCAAACTCGAAAAGCCACAAATACGGCAGCGCAAACCATCCGATTCGGCCGTACTGCGGGCGAAACAGCATGCCCCGCGTCATCCACAATACATCCAGCAAGCCTTTCTGCCAGCGCGCCCGCTGCCGCGCAAGCGATTTCAAGTCCGACGGTGCTTCCGTCCAGCACATCGGATCCGGAACAAAGGGAATCCGGTAGTCAGCGCCTTTCTCCAGCAAATACTTGTGAAGGCGGGTGACCAAATCAAAATCTTCGCCGATCGCCTCGGCCCGGTAACCGTCAACCGCGCGCACCAGGTCCGTGCGAAACACGCCGAACGCCCCGGAAATAATCGTCAGCATGTTGCCCTGCCCCCACGCTTCCCTGCCGATCAAAAACGCGCGCAGGTATTCGATCACCTGGATCACTTCGATGCTCTTGCGCGGCAAACGCACGCGCTGCAAATGTCCATTGGCGATTTCCGAACCATTCAACACACGGATGATTCCGCCGACGGCCACAACGCGCTTGGGATCGGCCAGAATGGGCAGCATAATGCGCAACAGCGCGTCGCGTTCCAGCACGGAATCGGCATCCACCACGCAAACGTAGGGAGAGGTGGCGGCATTCAATCCCGCGTTGACCGCATCGGCTTTGCTGCCGGCCGGTTCTTTGTCGACCACCAGCAGCCGCGGATCGACGCCGCTGCGATAGAGCCCGCGAACGCGCGCGCTTTTTATTTCCGGGACGTACACCGCGCGCACCAGCCGCAAAGAAAATTCTTCGCGCAGTTCTTCCAATGTGCGGTCCGCGGACCCATCGTTGACCACGATTATTTCCAGCTCCGGATAATCCAGTTCCAGAAGATTTCGCACCGCGACGCGGATCGAGGTCTCTTCATTGTGGGCTGGCGCGATCAGCGTTATGGGAGGAGCCAGCGGGGTGTCCGAAATCCACTTCAGGCGGTAGCTTTCCAATCTCCGCTGGTGAGCGGCGCTGGTTTTCAGGGCGATCAGAAGCATCGCCAGGTAAGCGAGATTGCTGGCGACGTAATACCAGAACAGAGTGCCATTGGAAATTTCAAGGAAGCGAATCATTTGGGCGCCGCCGCTTTGCTTGCCCCCAGCGGAACCGCGATCTCTTCCGCAGTCAGCGAGCCCGACATCAGGACGCTCAGGAGGCGCTCTTTTTCTTCACCGGTAATCGAGGTGGAGCGTTGCAGATCGTTTTCCAGTTTTTCGAGCAGGTTTGCATTCTCCACCGCGGTTACATACGCGTGTAAGCCATAGCGATCGCCGGTGGCTACGACTTGCTGAAAAATCGGCACCATTTCCGTGTTGAGTGAGACCAGGGCTTCTCCGGAGCGGAAGCGGACCAGACGATTTGAATCCGTCAAGCCGCGAAGCAGTGCGGGAAGGGCGCGCCGGTCGGAGAGTTTTCCCAGGCTGACGATGGCGCGCAACCGCACGAACCATACTGAGTCGCGAGCTAATTCATTGAGAACATCGAGCGATATGCCGGAAGGAGACTGGGATAAAGCGCGTGCCGCTGCCGCGCGCAGTTCGTCCAGATCGTCGCCTACGAACTGCAGCAGATCCAGGCCGAGAGACGGCGTCGCCACTTCTCCAAGAACACGGCCGAGCACTTCACGCAGCGGGCCGCGCGCATTTTGCACATACGGCAGCAGCATCTGCGGACGTTCGGCGCAGCATTGGATAAGGGCGCTCTGCAGCGGCAGCGCTGGCACGACCAGCCCTTTTTCGCTGACCCAAGCAAGGATCTCTTCAGCCGCTCGCGGGCTGGCTGTGCGGCCCAAACCGCGCAGCGCGGCCAGGCGTGCTTCGAGATCGTGGTCATGCAACGCTTCGCCCAGAGCGTGAATACCTTCCGGCGCACGTGTGCGGCCCAGCGCGACCAGCGCGCGCAGGCGACGCCAGCCCGTGAAGTTCCTCGCTTCGAAAATGCGCTTTTCGATCAGCCCACTGAAGCGCAGAAAACGCAGAATCTGCGCGCACTCCTCGGGGCTTCCCGCTTCCAATGCGTCGAGCGCGATGGTCTCGATGATGCGGCGATCAAAGGCATTCGCACGCCATGCGGAATAGGGAATCCTTGCGGCGAGCAAATCATCCCACTTTTGGCGTAAGGCGAAGACACGCGCATCGCGTTTCGCGAAAAAACGCTTTCGATACGTGCGGCGCAAAAGGATGAATGCAAGGAGCAGCGCGTCAGCCACGGCGGCTACGATAATGGCCTGTAGCACAAATGGTGCCGGGCCAAGCCTCCAGATCTTTTCAAAAATGGATTCCATAGCTGAGTCCCAGATAGGTATCGGTTCGGTTTTGCGTGCGTCTTTGATAGGAAGCGCTGCAGGCTACGTCGTGCCGCTCGGCGAAGCGGAATCGCAAGCCGCCGCCGTAGGTTTGCGACGCGAACCTGCCAATCTGATCGGCGCTGGCAAAGTTCTCGGCTCCGGCGGCGAAAAAGATATTCCCGGAGAGTTGCGAAATCTTTCCAGCGGGCAACGGAAATGTCAGGCGGGTGGTGCCGGAGGGCCGCCATTCCGCTCCGGTCCCGGAAAAGGCGCTGCGCGCGCCGGTGGCCGTCAGCGAGAATGACCAGTCGCGAGGCAGATAAACGATGGCCGCGCCGTTCAAGGTCAGAATGCGAGCGGCCTGATACCAATACCAGTGCTGGCCATAGTCGAGCTCGAGGCCACGAAAAATTGTCGCTTGGCCAGTTTTCCAGCCGTGATCCAAATCGTAGAACGCTTCGCTCTTGGGTATTACGCCGTTGTCGTGCCCGATGGCGCCGCCCGCAGTCAATGCGCCAAGCCAATGCAGCGTGGTGGCGCTGGCCGTGAATTTTTCCGCCAACACTCCACCTCGCTGGTACGCACCGAAGCCGAGGCTGGTGCGCAACAACGGAATCCAGCGTGTGGCCAAGCTAGCCCCGCTGACCTGATTGGCTCCGGCATAGTTGAGAAAATCGGTTTCGTTGCCCAGCCGCAGTTCGCTGACTCCTTTACTGCGACCGGCGCGAATGGGGCCAGGCACCTTCACGGTGGGGTCGAGAGTGGCGGCTGTCTTAAGCTCGGCGTCAGATGCGCTCTGATCCCCTGCTTCACGCAACGCTCGCGCGCGTGCGATGCGCAGATCGGCTCGTTTAGGGTCCAGCTGGACGGCGCGATCGAGGGCCGCCAATGCCTGGTCGCGCTTTCCTTCGCGCGCGTAAACGTTTGCCAAACCCGCCCAGACGTCCGGATCGTTCGGAGATTTCTTCAGGATTTCGAGATATTCCTGTTCGGCTAGTGTCAGGTTTCCCGACCATGTGAGCACGCGTGCGCGCCATGCCTTCAAGTCCATGTCGTCTGGCGCCTGGGCGATCCGCTGCTCCAGAACCTTCATCGCGGACACCCAGTCGTTCGCATCGCAATACGTGCGCACTTGTGTTTGCCAGTCCAACTGGCGATCCTGCGCGGCGGCTCGAGCAGCGAACAGAATCGTTACCAGGCCGAGAGCGAGCACTGGAGTACGCGCCGAGCGAACTGCATGACGCCAACGAAGTCTTTGCGTGCGGGCGAACGAAGATGTTTGTACCGCCATCTGGTGAGGTGTGTTGCAAGAACGACTCCAAAACGACGCCGCAGGAAAATGGTGTTGCCATGCTAAACGTCATAATCTCAATCGTTTACGGGCGCACGAAAGTTCAGCCTGACTCTTGCAGAACATGGCGGTTCAGAACGAGGTGTGGATGTTTCAGTCCGGCACATGACTTGTTTCGAGGCCCAATTTGCTACCGACCATTAAACCGCAGTGGGTATCTCCGGTAGTCCCAGTTGTCCGCGGTCGGATTATTTCCGAGTAGCCCATGACTCGGGAGTTAGCCTTCCACCAACCTCAGTTGAGGAAATGGGCGATATATCAGGAGGTGCGAATCGCCAGATCCGCGGGCCGGCGTTCTGAGCGAATAGTGCGGTTTTGCTGCTGCGGATGCGAGCGCGGCGTTACTTCACTTCTCCAGCAGATTCTTCAAGGATTCGAGCATCATTTTCCAGTTTTTCTCGGAATGCTGGCGCGCCTGCTCGGTTGGATTCTTGTCCTGGCTTAGCGAAACACGGGTGTAATCTCCTTCCGCTGCGAGTTCAATGCTGACTGTATGGTAGTTTTCCGGCTTATCCGGGAGCCCCGACATCGGGCTGAAGTGAGTATATTGAATGCTCTGCAGCGGCGTAATGCGTCGAATCTCGCCTTTGTCCTCGTAAGATTTCCCCTGCCATTCGCCTTTCCAGGCTATCGGACTTCCCTCCCGCCAATCCGTAACCACATTCGTCCCAAACATATATTTCTTGATGGTTTTCGGATTTACCAATGCATCCCAAACCTTATCTCTGCTAGCGGCAATGTCGACCGATGCGTGTGCAATGAAATTATTCTCCATGAGCCTTTTCCTTGTCGATTCAGGTATAGCGCAATGCTACCAGTTTGGTGATCTCTGGCAATGGCAGCCTTTTTCATAAACTGCTTCCCGTCGCCGCAATCTTCTCCGGCATCCCCCTGCGTGAAAGACGCCGCAGGAAAATAGTGTTGCCATGCTAAACGTCATAATTTACGGTCCAGCGTGCTGACCACTAAAGTGCAGTATCCCCGGTAATCCCTCTTGTCCGCGAGTTGGGTTATTTCCGAGTAGCCCGTGATCCGCCCGCAATCGAGTCCCCTTCGAAGTTTCTGCTTGACAGGCCCTGGTCGCTTGCCTAGGCTTGTGCGCATTCCACGCCGTACCCCACCTTGGTTTACATAGCGACCCTAGAGCACGGCGTGAGGAGGTCCTATGAGCCAGATCCTTTGTGGGCGACTAATCCTTTCCGTTTTCATTGTATTTGCGTTCTCTGTTTGTAGCGCACGTGTCCAAGCCACTGAAATCAGCGGGACCATCTCCACCACACTCACCGTCTATAACGACAGCGAACTTGTGGGCGACGTGAAGTGCATGGTTGCTGGGAACCCCTGCATCGACTTTGGAGCTTCAGGCATCAAACTACG
>Ga0307478_10000288_pt1 | contig 54836 bp, 46 predicted proteins | sample atmos_gasesECM4C_2_FD_203713 | JGI IMG/M metagenome (GOLD analysis project Ga0307478, IMG submission 203713) | Hardwood forest soil microbial communities from Morgan-Monroe State Forest, Indiana, United States - atmos_gasesECM4C_05 | ecosystem: Environmental > Terrestrial > Soil > Temperate...
GAACGCGGCGCGAACGTGGTTCTTACGCTAGACGAAAAGATTCAGTACATCGCGGAGCGCGAACTAGCAGCGGCGATTGGCAAGACGCATGCCATGGCCGGCACCGTCATGGTGATGAATCCGAATACCGGCGAGATTCTCGCGTTGGCAAACTGGCCGAAGTTCAATCCCAACACGGCGAATGAATCGAGCCCGGAAGCGCGGATGAACCGCGCGGTCACGGCGCTGTACGAGCCAGGATCAACCTTTAAGCTCATCACCTTGGCAGCGGCTTTCGATCAGGGGGTTACCCGACCAGCCGAAGTCTTCGATTGCGAAAACGGGGCCGTGTATGTGGCCGGGCACCGTATCCGCGACCACCAGGCGTTTGGGATGCTGAATGTAGCCGACATTTTGGCGCGATCGAGCGACGTTGGCGCGATCAAGATTGCGCTGCGGCTGGGAGCCCCGAAATTTTACGATTACATTCGCGCTTTTGGTTTTGGGCAGCCGACCGGCGTGGATCTGCCGGGAGAAAGCAAGGGCCTCTTGCGACGACTTGAGAATTGGTCGGCAGTCTCCATCGGCTCGATCTCCATGGGGCAGGAAGTGGGGGTCACGCCCATTCAACTCATCAGCGCCGTGTCGGCGATTGCCAACGGAGGCCTGCTTTATAAGCCGCATGTGGTTGCGGAAGTAAAGCGCGGAGATCAAGTATTGCCCGCTGAAGGTCCGCTGGCGCCGGCAGAGCCGCGCCGAGTCATTCGTCCAGAAACGGCGGCGACACTTCGCCGGCTTATGGAAGGTGTCATATTGAATGGGACGGGGCCGCTAGCTCGACTTGATGGCTGGACCGCCGCGGGCAAGACCGGTTCGGCGCAAAAAATTGATCCAGCAACCGGCCGTTATTCGCGGACGCAGCTCATTGCGTCATTTACCGGGTTTGCGCCTATCAGTAATCCAGCGGTGACCATTCTGGTTTCGCTGGATTCGCCGGTCGGGCAACATGAGGGTGGGCAAGTAGCGGCGCCAGTTTTTAAGCGGATCGCCGAGCAGGTGTTGCCGTATCTTGACGTGCCGCGCGATGTGCCGACCGGCCCTCGGCTCGTCCGAGCCGCTTACAAGAATCGCGAGATTTCAGACAACGCCATGCTCGAAGATTTCACGCCGGCGGATTTTTCGGGATTGCCGGAGCAGCCTCCCAAAGAGTCCGCGTCCGAGAATCCCACGGGGGGCAACAGCCAGACGCCTTCTGTGACGGTTGCCGTGGATGAAGGGGGCGACGTCCAAGTGCCGGACTTCTCTGGAAAGACCATGCGCGACGTAACCGAGATTTGTCTGCGATTGGGGCTGGACCCGGTTCTCATCGGCAGTAGTCTTGCTACCAATCAGACGCCCGCCGCCGGAGCGAAAGTCCGAAAAGGCGCAAAGGTCACCGTGCAATTCGGGACACCGGCATCAAAGATTACAAAGCCGGGAGCAAGGCGCTAGGATGAAAATTGGATTGAGCCCAAAAGAACAGGTATGGGGCGACGCTACGAACCGGACTGACAGACAAGGAAAGCACTCTGCCCACCCTAGTGCATCGGACAGCCGAAGAAAGCTGAGCGAAGTGTTTGAAGGCGTTGACAGTGCGGCGCTGCCTAGAAGCGCGGGCAGTCTGGAAATCCGCCAGGTGGTATGCGACTCGCGAAAAGCCCGGGACGGAGCGCTGTTCTTTGCTCTCGATGGAGCGAAAGCGGATGGCAACAAGTTCATTCCGGACGCCATCAAGAGAGGCGCGGTAGCCATAGCGAGCGAAGAGCCATCTCCCGGCAAGATTCCGGTGGGTGTGGCATGGATTCAGGTACGGCACGCCCGCCAGGCGCTGGCGATCACAGCAGCAAATTTCCTTGGGCATCCCGCCAAGGCGCTGCAACTCGTAGCGGTGACCGGCACGAATGGAAAGACGACCACCACTTCCGTCCTGGATGCGATCGTGAAAGCTTCCGGCGCGAAGACGGGTTTGTTTGGAACGATTGCCTATCATACGCCGCTCGGCGATTATCCGGCACCGAACACCACGCCGGAATCAGTGGACCTGCAGGGATTCTTTGGGGAGATTCGCGATGCCGGCGGAAAGTACGCGGTGCTCGAAGCCAGCTCTCATTCACTGGCGATGGACCGTCTGTGGGGATGTCATTTTCAAGCGGCGGTCTTCACCAACCTGACGCGCGAACACCTGGATTATCACAAGACTTTTGAGGATTATTTCGCCGCGAAAAAGAGGCTCTTCGAAGGCACCGGAGCGGGCGCGCCGGAAGTCGCGGTGCTGAACACGGACGACGCATTCGGCAAACGGCTGTCTGGCCTAGCGAAGAAAACAGTCACCTATGGCCTGGAATCCAGTGCCGACATCACCGCAAAAAAATTCCAGCTAACTTTTAACGGCTTGACGTTCCTGGCGCACACGCCAAATGGAAAAGTGCACGTGCAATCGCGGCTAGTCGGAAGGATTAATGTTTACAACTTACTCGCGGCCATCGGAGCGGCACAGGCTCTGGGTCTTTCTAACGAAATCATCGAGAAGGGCATCCGCGAGCTGGAAAGTGTTTCGGGGCGGTTCCAACGCATCGATCTGGGGCAACCGTTCTTCGTGATCGTCGATTACGCGCATACTGACGATGCCTTGGAGAATCTGATTCGCACCGCGCGCGAACTGAATCCCAAAGGCCGCGTGATTACGCTTTTCGGTTGTGGCGGCGAAAAGGACCGCACGAAACGGCCGGTGATGGGAGAAGTTACCGGGCGCTTGAGCGACCTGACGATTCTTTCCAGCGACAATCCGCGCAGCGAAGATCCGCTGAAAATTATCAGCGATATTATCGTGGGGCTGCAGAAAACCGCCGGCAAATACTTGATCGAGCCCGACCGGGAAAAAGCCATCGGCATGGCCATGGACGAAGCCCGCAACGGGGATATCGTGCTGCTCGCCGGAAAGGGTCACGAAAACTATCAGATTCTCGCCGACCGGACGTTTGAATTTGACGATCGCGAGAAAGCGCGCCGCGCCTTGCAGGAGCGTGGCTTTCTAGGGCCGCGAATCGAGCCGGGCAACGGCGATCGGTTGCCTGGTAAGCCGCCAAGCGGCTAAGGGTTTGGCACCTAGCGCGCTTGGTTGGGAGGGTGGGACCAGGGCGCTCGGGCCCCGGCAGCGCCGAGGCGAGCCAATTCGTGACCTTTTGAAAGGAGGAGCCCGCAAACCGTTGAGAACACAACGAGCCGATCGGTACTGGAGTAAGTCTAATCCTTTGAGGAACTTATGCGGTGGACGATTGCACAAGTGGCTGATGCTTTGGGTGCTCGGACGGGGGCGGGACTCCACCCCTTGGCCCGGGTGGCCGGCGTGTCGATTGATTCTCGCACGATTCGTGCCGGAGAACTGTTTATCGCCATCCACGGACCGAGTCACGATGGACACGACCATGTGGCCAGCGCTTTGGAACACGGGGCTATTGCGGCAGTGGTGGCACAAGCGCAGGTTTCGCGATATGCGGGCCCCATCGGCAACCGGTGCATCGCGGTGGCCGATACCTTCGAAGCGCTCCAGCAGCTGGCTGGCGCCGTGCGCCAATCCTGGGTTGGGAAAATTGCCGGCATCACGGGTTCGGTCGGCAAAACCACCACGAAGGAGATCTTGGCGGCATTGCTGGGCGCGAAGCTGCGGGTCCTGAAATCGGAAGGAAATTTAAATAACGAGTACGGGCTGCCGCTGACGTTGTTTCGGCTGGAAGAAACGCATCAAGCCGCGGTGCTGGAAATGGGGATGTCTCGGCGCGGCGAGCTGGCACGGTTGGCGGCGATTGCGCGGCCGGACGTTGGAGTGGTGACGCGGGTTTCCCCGGCGCACCTGGAATTTTTTGCTTCTGTGGATGAGATTGCGCTGGCGAAACGCGAGCTGATTGAAGGATTGAACGGGCGCGAGTCGACCGCGGTGCTCAATGCGGACGATCCGCGCGTCGCTGCGTTCGGGGCTTTCGCGCCGGGACGGGTGTTGACTTATGGCATCGATCAGCAAGCCTTTTTCATGGCGCAAGACATAGAAGACCGCGGAGCGATGGGATCCGCGTTTGACTACGTAAGTCCGGAGGGGCGAGTGCGGCTGGAGCTGAACGTTCCCGGACGTCATGCTATCGCCAACGCCGTGGCGGCATTAGCGGCGGCGAGCGTATGGGGAATTGGCGCTGCCGAAGCCCAGAGCGTGTTCTGCTCGCTACGCGCGCCAGCCATGCGCGGAGAACTTCTGCGATTTTCAAATGGGGCGGCGCTGATCAACGACAGCTACAACTCGAGTCCAGCGGCGTTACAAGCGATGACGGAGTTGCTCGTAGCGACGCCGAATTTCCACCGGCGCATCCTCGCCGCCGGGGAAATGCGCGAACTCGGGACGGCTTCACCACAACTGCATCGCGAAGCCGGACAGTTTGCCGCGAAGACCGGGAAGATCGATTGGGTCATCGGCGTTGCCGGCCACGCGGCGCAGATTGTGGAAGGCGCGGTGGCCGGAGGGCTCCCGCGCGCGCGCGCTAAATTTTTCGCAACGCCGCAAGAAGCCGCCGAATTTCTTGCAGGATTTATCGCTTCCGGCGATCTGCTGCTGGTGAAGGGCTCGCGGGGTGTGAAGATGGAGCAGATTGTGGAAACGCTGATTGGCCGGCACGCTGCGCTCGGTGAAGTAACGGGCCAGGAGGTACGGCACTGAGATGCTTTATTACCTCCTCTACCACACGCTGCAGCGCTACTTCAGCCCGCTGAATGTTTTTCGCTACATCACCGTGCGGACCGTGTATGCGAGTCTCACGGCCATGTTTCTGGCGCTGGTCTTTGGCCCGTGGCTCATACGGCGGCTCCGCGAATTGCAGATCGGCCAGTTCATCCGCGAGGAAGGCCCCGAAGAGCACAAAAAGAAGGCGGGCACCCCAACCATGGGCGGGGTGCTGATCGTTCTTTCCACCGCCGTGCCGGTGCTTCTGTGGGCCGACTTGGCCAATCCGTTTATTCTGCTCTCGCTGTTTGCGCTGTTCGGTTTTGCCGCCATTGGCTTCATCGACGATTACGCGAAAGTTTCGAAACAACGCAATCTCGGCCTCACCGCGAAGAAGAAAATTTATTTTCAGGTATTCGTCAGCCTGATCGTCGGCGTCGTGCTTCTAGTTCTGGCCACTTACAGCGCTTACTCAACGCAATTCGTCTTTCCGTTCTTGAAGCGATTTCATCCCGATCTGGTGTTCCATTCATTACTTGACCCATCGCATCTTTCAGGGCATCTCTGGCCGCTGGCGTTCTTGCCCTTTCTTGTGGCCACCGCGATCGTGATTGTGGGCTCCTCTAACGCGGTGAACCTGACCGATGGGCTTGACGGCCTGGCGATCGGCTGCACCGTCATTGCAGCTGGAGCGCTTACGGTTTTGACCTATGTGAGCAGCAACTATCGTTGGGCTACCTATCTGGAGATTCAGTACATTCCGCGCGTCGGTGAACTCACCGTCTTCTGCGGCGCGCTTGTGGGAGCTTCGCTCGGATTTCTCTGGTACAACGCGCATCCCGCGGAAATCTTCATGGGTGACGTCGGCTCGTTGTCGCTCGGCGGAACACTGGGCACTGTCGCCGTCATCATCAAGCAGGAAATCCTGCTCTTTTTCGTCGGCGGCGTTTTCGTCATCGAAGCGCTTTCTGTGATTCTGCAAGTGGGCTCGTTCAAGCTGCGCGGTAAACGTATCTTCCGGATGGCGCCCATTCATCACCATTTCGAGCTGCTGGGCTGGAGCGAATCGAAAGTAATCGTGCGGTTTTGGATTGCGGCGCTGGTATTTGCATTGTTCGCACTGACGACGTTGAAGTTGAGGTAACGAATTTTTCTGGTCGCGGGTTTTTTTGCAGGGAAAATGGCGCATCCATTCGAATTGCGAGGCCAACGCGTGCTAGTCGTGGGACTGGCCAGGACCGGTTTGGCCACCGCGCTTTTTTGTGCCGCCCGGGGCGCTATTGTGACGGCCACGGATGCCCGGACTGAAAACGAAATCGGTGAAGCTGTTTCCTCTCTTCGCAGTGCAGGTGTAAAGCTCGAGTTTGGCGGGCACCGGGAAAATACATTTCTCGCACCAGACCTGATCGTTCCGAGTCCTGGCGTACCTGCCGATGCGCCGCAGCTGCAGGCGGCGCGCGCCAAGGGCGTCACCATTTGGAGCGAAGTGGAACTGGCCGGCCGTTTTCTCCACGGGCGCTTGATGGGGATCACCGGCTCAAATGGAAAGACCACCACGACAGCGCTGCTCGAACACATTTTGCGGAATGCTGGATTTCCAACGATTCTTGCCGGGAATATCGGCACTCCCTTGATCGCGCGCGTGGAGCAAACCAACGACAACACCATAACCGTGGCGGAGTTGAGCAGTTTTCAACTCGAGCTCATTGAAACTTTCCGCCCCAACATCAGCGTGTTCTTGAATCTCACTGCCGACCACCTCGACCGGCATCACACACTGGAAGCGTACGGCCGCGCTAAAGCGCGCATCTTCGAGAATCAGACCGAAAGGGACAGTGCCATCTTGAACGCGGATGATCCGGCGACCACTCCGCTGGCACCCGCGAAGCCGCGCGTCTACTGGTTCAGCCGCAAACAGCGCGTCGCGCAAGGGGCGTTCGTCAGGGAAAACGAAATTGTTTTTCGCCTTGACGGTGAGGAAGACACGGTGCTGAGCGTCCGGGACATTCCGCTGGCGGGCGCGCATAACGTCGAAAATGCTCTCGCGGCCGTGTGCGCGGCCCGTCTTGCAGGGGCCAACTCCGCGGACATCGCCAAAGGTGTGCGCTCGTTCGCGGGCGTCGAGCACCGCCTCGAGTTTGTCGCGGAAATCAGAGGCGTGCGTTATTACAACGATTCGAAAGCTACCAACGTCGACGCCACGCTGAAAGCGCTGGATGCTTTTCCCGGACGGATCCTGATTGTTCTCGGCGGAAAAGATAAAGGAAGCGACTATACCCTTCTGCAAAGACCGTTGCGCGAAAAAGCCATTCTTGCGCTGTTGATCGGCGCGGCCGCGGACAAAATCGAAAAGCAGATTGCCGGCAGCGTAGCCATCGAGCGGGCTGGAACCATCGAACGCGCCGTGGAGATTGCTTCGCAGGCGTCGCGGCCTGGAGACGTGGTGCTGCTTGCGCCAGCTTGTGCCAGCTTCGATCAGTTTCAAAACTACGAACATCGTGGCCGCGTCTTCAAGGAGCTAGTGCATAGCTTGGAGCGCCAAGCCGCAAGTACGACTTCCGCTAGAGGGTGATAGAACGTGCCGAGACGATTGGAAAATGACCGCTGGCTTTTCGGAGTGACGCTGACGCTTTGCCTGCTTGGCGCCGTGATGATTTTCAGCGCCTCGGCAGTCACCGCGGAACAACAGTACGGCCACTCCTACATTTTCCTCGCCCGCCAAGCTGCTTGGCTCTTCATCGGACTTGTGGGAATGTTTGCGCTGATGAAGACGGACTATCGGCGTCTGCGCGAGCCCGCGGTCGTCTACCCCGCCATTTGTCTCGTACTGCTGCTGCTTGTCGGCACATTTTTCCTCGACAAGTCCCATGCCACGCATCGCTGGATCAAGATCGGCCCGGCGAACATCCAGCCGTCGGAACTGGCGAAACTCGCCGCCATCCTTTATCTGGCATGGTTTCTCGACCAGAAGCGCCGCACCAAAGCCAGCATGGAATTTTGCAAAGAAGATTTTTGGCAGACTCTTTTTCCAGCGGTTGGGCCCATTCTGGTCTATGTTGCGCTGATTCTGCTGCAACCTGATCTGGGGACCTCCATCGATATTCTTGTCGTAGCCGCCGCCATTCTGTTTGTTGCTGGTCTCTCATGGAAATGGATAGCGGTAGGTCTGACCGGCGCGATTCCCCTGGTCTACCTGCTCATCACGCAGGTGGCCTACCGCGAAGCCCGGTTGATGGCGTTTTTGCACCCGGATTCCGATCCGCAAGGCGCGGGATTCCAACTGTTGCAGTCGCTCATCGCCGTCGGCTCCGGCGGCTTCACCGGCGTAGGCTTGATGGAGAGCAAGCAAAAGCTCTTCTACCTTCCGGAGGCGCACACGGACTTTATCTATGCGGTGATCTGCGAAGAACTCGGCTTTATCGGCGCGATGATCGTGATTGCCCTCTTCGTCATTTATGGCTGGCGAGGGATCCGTGCCGCGCTGGGCGCGCCGGACGGGTTCGGTCGGTTCCTGGCGATAGGAATCACCGCGATGGTTTTGTGCCAGGCGCTTATTAATTTTGCGGTGGTGCTCGGGATGGTTCCGACAAAAGGAATTCCGCTGCCGTTCATCAGCTATGGCGGTTCGAGTTTGCTGGTCATGTTGCTGGCCACCGGTGTACTGCTGAATATTTCGCAGCGGGCCCCGGAGTCTCTGTGGTCCTAAAGATTTGTCTTCCTAGGGCCGCAGCATGCTGCGCCCCCATGAAGCAATGGCGTCAGCCATGAAGCTCCTAATCGCAGGCGGCGGCACGGGCGGCCATGTTTTTCCCGCGCTAGCGATTGCCCAGGAATGGCTTTCAAGAGGAGGTGAAAGGGAAGTCGTGTTGGTCGGAACAGAACGCGGAATCGAAATGAAGCTGGTGCCGCAGGCCGTGTTGCCGCTGGAAACATTGCGCGTAGCCGGCTTGAAAGGGAAGGGTGGTGCCACGTTGTTCAAGAATTTGGCCATGCTTGCGCCGGCCATGCTCGACGCGCGGCGTGTGTTGCGGAAGCACCAGCCTATCGCTGCGTTTGGCGTCGGCGGCTACGCGGCTGGCCCGATGCTGCTAGCCACTTGGCTGAGCCGAGTGCCCAATGTCATTTTTGAGCCCAACGCCGAGCCGGGCTTCACCAACAAAGTGCTCGCCGGGATCTCTAAGCGCATTGCCACCGGCTATGAAATTTCTGCACGGGCTTGGGGAAAAAAGGCCATCGTTACGGGATGCCCGGTACGCTCGGAGTTTTTCTCCATCACTCCGCGGCCTCTCGGGAAGCCGTTTCGGCTCCTGGTCACCGGCGGCAGCCAGGGGGCTTTGCCGATCAACCGGACATTCGTCGATGCCATGGACCGTCTGGCGTCGCGCAAGAACGAATTAGCCATCGTTCATCAGACCGGCGAGCGCGATTACAACGCGGTACGCACCGCGTACGCGCGGCGGGAAATCAAAGCGGAGGTTGTCCCCTTCCTCGCCAACATGGCGGAACGCTTTGCCTGGGCGGACATGATTGTTTGCCGCGCCGGAGCCATCACCGCGGCGGAAATCGCCGCGGCGGGCCGAGCCGCCATTTTCATCCCTTACGGGAGGGCTACCGACAGCCATCAATTGCGCAACGCGCAGGAAATGACCCGCGCAGGCGCAGGCCGCCTGATTCCCGAATCCGAACTCACTGCCGAAAAACTGACCTGCGAAATTTTTTCTCTCGTCGACCAACCACAAGAGATCCAAAAGTTATCGACCGCTGCGCGCGGATTAGCCCGCCCTCATGCCGCGCGCGATATCGTCAATCTCATCGAAGAGGCCGCCAACGTGCAAGCAATTCGGCAGAGGGCAAACCCATGATGGTTTCTTTCCGGAATTTTCAACGCATTCACTTGGTCGGCATCGGCGGCATCGGCATGAGCGGTATTGCCGAAGTGCTTCTGACATTGGGTTATTCGGTGTCCGGTTCAGACACCAAGCTCTCTCCGATAACCGAGCGCCTTCAGAATCTTGGCGCCACGGTCTTCGAAGGGCACAAGGCTTCCAACACCGATGGCGCGCATGTCGTCGTGACTTCCTCTGCTGTGAAGGCCGACAACCCCGAAGTCGTCGAAGCGCACAAAATGAAAATTCCCGTGATTCCGCGGGCGGAGATGCTTGCCGAGCTGATGCGCTTGAAGTACGGCATTGCCGTGGCCGGTGCGCACGGCAAGACCACCACGACCTCGATTGTAGCGTCCGTGCTCGCGGCGGCTCATCTCGACCCCACATTTGTAATCGGCGGCAAAGTCAAACAAGCCGGCACGACGGCTCGGCTCGGCAAGGGCGAATATTTCGTGGTGGAAGCCGACGAAAGCGACCGCAGCTTCCTGATGCTTGCCCCGGTCGTCGCTGTCGTGACGACTATTGATCGCGAGCACCTCGACCAGTACAGCTCCCTCGAAGACATTCAGGATGCCTTCATCCAGTTTGTGAATCGTGTGCCATTTTACGGTGCGGCAATTCTCTGTATCGATGAGCCCAACGTGCAGGCCATCCTTCCCACCGTGAAGCGCCCCATCATTACCTATGGCACGTCAAGCCAAGCCGATCTGGTCATCTCTGATGTGAAGCTGGAAGGTTTGGGCAGCGAGTTCCGGCTTACCTATAAAGGTGAGGACCTCGGGCTGTTCCGCCTGACGCATCCTCCGGGCATGCACAATGTTCGCAACGCGGCGGCGGCGGCAGCGGTCGCGCTTTACTTAAATGTTCCTGCTGACCTGATCCGCGAAGGCCTCTTCAAATTTGCCGGCGTTGGCCGCCGCTTCGACATCAAGGGTGTGGTCAACGACATCACCGTGGTCGATGATTACGGCCATCACCCAGCCGAGATTCGTGCCACTCTCGAAGCGGCCCGCGGCTGCAAGTTCAATCGCCTACTGGTCCTCTTTCAGCCCCATCGCTTCACCCGCACGCAGCACCTTTGGGACGAATTCTGCCGCGCCTTCAATCAAGCCGATATTCTTGCCCTCCTGGACATCTATGCAGCCAGCGAAGCACCTATCTCTGGCGTGACCAGCGAAGCGCTTGCCGGCGCCATTCGCAAAGCCGGCCATAAAAACGTCCACTATTTCCATTCCATGCAGGAAGGCATCGAGTATCTCCTGAAGCAAGCGCGTCCCGGGGACGCCATCCTTACGATTGGCGCGGGCAACATCAGCCGCGCCAGCAATGAATTCATGGTTCTTTTGGGAACGGAGCATCCCACGCCGCATGCGCATCAGTGAACCCACGGTAGTCGCCAGTCTCGCCGAGATGAACGTCGAGCTGCAGCATGGCGCGGCTCTGGCGGAACTTACCTCGCTCGGCATCGGCGGCACGACGGACTTGCTGCGCATCAAGAAGCACGAAAGCCTCCCGGATCTCCTCAATCTGCTGGATGCCCACCATATTCCTCACAAGTTTCTTGGCGGCGGCTCGAACCTCCTTGTTGGCGACGGCGAACTGCCTTGGGCGGTCCTGCAACTCGTTCGTCCGGAGCCCCACGTCGTCCTCGATGGCAATTTTGCCCACGTTGACGCCGCGGCGGACCTCGGCCGCATGATCACCTTCTGCGCCAAGAACGATCTCGGCGGCATGGAAGGACTCATCGGCGTCCCCGGCACCGTCGGCGGCGCATTACGCATGAACGCCGGCGCTTACGGCATGCAGATCGGCAGCCACGTCCGGCAAGTGAAGCTCTACCGGGCGGCCACCCGGAAGCTCGAAACCCTCCGAGGCCATCAAATTTCTTTCGAATACCGGCACACTTCTTTTGCGCCCGATGATATGATGCTTTCGGTGATTCTGGAACTACCCTCCAAACCGTTCAAGTTAATCCTAGAAGGTATTCGTATCTGCAACGAAAAAAGGCGATCCAGCCAGCCTCTCGGCCAAAAAAGTGCCGGCTGCATTTTCAAGAACCCTCCCGGCGACTCTGCGGGCCGCTTGATTGATGAATTGGGACTCAAGGGTCTCTCCGTTGGCGACGCTCGCGTCAGCGACCGTCATGCCAACTTTTTCGTGAACGCTGGCCAGGCTTCCGCCAAGGACATGCTGGCGCTGATTGCTGACGTGCGCGAACGCGTGCAAAAAAATTTCGGTGTCGAACTTGAGAACGAGGTGGTCGTTTGGAACGCTTAAAGGCCATACCGCGGAACGCGGCCTCGGCGGCGGATGCCGATTCCTACCGGCCCGAGCTGCTTGCCGATGACGAGCCGCGTTACCTCCGCCGCCAAAAGCCCGTCGAAATCCGCCGCAAAAAGTTCAGCGGACGCGGCTGGCCGTTCTATCGTCGCGTGCTGGTTTTCAGTGTTGTAGGAGTTGCCGGTATCGCCGCGACTGTCTATGGAACGCGGTTTCTTCTGTATTCGCCCGTCGTGCTACTGCTGAAGCCGGACCAGATCGAAGTCAGCGGCAATCGCATCGTCAGCCGCGAAGCGGTGCTCCAGCAATTTTTCCACGACCGCAATCACAGCGTTTTGCAAATCCCGCTGGACGCGCGCCGCAATCAACTGGAACAGATTCCCTGGGTTGAATCCGCCAGCGTGCGGCGCATCTTGCCAAACCGCCTTCGCATCCAGCTGACCGAGCGTACTCCCGTCGCGTTTGCCCGCAGTGGCAACGAACTGGCATTGATTGACGCGCATGGCGTCATCTTGGACCGCCCTCAAGGCGAGGACTTTCATTTCCCGGTGGCCTCCGGCGTTTCCGAAGAAGTGCCAAGAGACCAGCGCGAAAAGCGCATGCAAACCTACCAGGAATTCATCAAAGACGTCGATTTGGTCCGCGGCGGCTCCTCCGACCGCGTGAGTGAGTTCGACCTCTCCAATCCCAAAGATTTGCGCGTGGTGATGACCGGACTGTCCAGCGCAGGCGACTCGCAAGCCGTGACCATTCACTTCGGGTCAGGCGAATTCACCGGCAAATACAAAATGCTGGTCGACAATTTTTCGCAGTGGCAGGCGAATGCCGGCCGTGTGCAGTCCATCGATTTGCAGTATTCGCGGCAGGTGGTCGTGAATCCCGAAACCAGCTCGGTCACGGCCACGGCAAGAAGAAAATAGATTCCATCTCGGGAGCGGCGGCTTGGCGAAGAAAGACAAATACCTGGTGGGACTGGACATCGGCAGCACGAAAACGTGCGTGCTGATCGCGGAACTCGAAGGCGAACTGGTCAAGTTTCTGGCGCTCGGTGCGGCCGAGTCGAAGGGCCTGCGCAAAGGTCTGATCGTCAATCTTGATTCCACGGTGAGTTCCATCCGCCGCGCCGTCGAAGAAGCCGAAAGCGTCGCGAACGTGCCTGTGGAAGAAGCGCTCATCGGCGTGGCCGGCGGCCACGTCCGTGGCGTAAACAGCCGCGGCGGCATCACTCTCGGTCAGCGGCCGCGGGACGTCGAGCGCGAAGACGTGCGCCGCGCCGTCGAAGCCGCCCGCAACATCACGCTTCCCGAGGATCGCGAAGTCTTGCACGTCCTCCCCCACGAATTCATCGTGGACGCGCAGGGTGGCATCCACGACGCCATTGGCATGGTCGCCCAGCGTCTCGAAGTCAACGTCCATCTCGTCACAGCTTCCGTCGCCGCCACGCAAAATCTCGTCACGGCCGCGAACAAGGCCGGTATCCTCATCAATGACACGGTGCTCGAGCCGCTGGCCTCCTCGGAATCCGGCCTCACGCAGGATGAGCGCGACCTCGGATGCTGCCTGCTGGACATCGGCGGTGGCACAACGGAACTCATCGTCTTTGGCGGCGGCGTGGTGCGTCATACCAGCGCTGTTGCCATTGGCGGCGATCATTTCACCAACGATCTCGCCGTCGGCTTGCGCACGCCCATCCCGGAAGCCGAAAGATTGAAGCGCCGCCATGGCTGCGCGGCTTCCATTTTCATGAAGGGAAACGGCGCCATCGAGATCGCCAGCGTGGGTGACCGCCCGCCACGCACCATCTTCGCGCACATGCTTACGGACATCATCGAGCCGCGCGCCATGGAATTGCTTTCCCTAATTCGCGACGATTTGCAGCGCGCCGGGCTTGACGGCCAGCTCCCCGCTGGATTTGTCCTGGCGGGCGGTGGGGCGCGTCTCAACGGGTTGGATGAGCTTGCCGAGCAGTCCTTTCATCTGCCGGTACGCGTCGCGGAACCCAAGGGCTTGGCTGATCTGCCGGACCAGGTGGCACAGCCGGAATATGCAACCGTGGTCGGACTGGTGTTGTGTGCCGCAAAAGCGCGGCGCTCCGCGCCCCAGCGCGCGGGGAATCTTGTTTCAAAATTGAAAGCCATGTTCGCCGGCGCTTCGTGACCTTGCCCGAGAGCCGCAAGCGAAACTGGAGAAGATTGGAGAGGCTATGACGACGAGAGAAGCGGGAATTCGCATGAGCTTCAGTGAAGATCTGCAACCGGCGAAGATCAAAGTCATCGGCGTGGGCGGGGGCGGTTGCAACGCGGTGAATCGCATGATTCGCGCCAAGCTGGAAGGTGTGGAATTCATCACCGCCAATACCGACCTTCAAGCGCTGAAACTGTCGCAAGCGCCGGTGAAGTTGCAGCTCGGTGCGAAGCTCACCAAGGGCCTCGGCGCGGGCGCCAATCCCGAGGTCGGCCGCAAAGCCGCGCTCGAAGACACGGAAAAAATTATTGAAGCTCTGGAAGGCTCGGACATGATTTTCATTACCTCCGGCCTCGGTGGAGGCACCGGCAGTGGCGCCGCGCCAGTGGTCGCTTCACTCGCCAGCGAACTGGGCGCTTTGAGCGTTGCCGTCGTTACCAAGCCTTTCGCCTTCGAAGGCAAGCGCCGCATGATGCAAGCCGAACAAGCCCTCCAGGAACTTATCGGGGCCGTGGACACCGTCATCGTCATCCCCAACGAGCGTTTGATGGACACCGTCGAGCGCGGCACCAGCTTCTTCGACGCCTTCCGCATCGCCGATGACATTCTTCGCCAGGCCGTTCAGGGCATTTCGGATATCATCACCGTGCCCGGCATCATCAATCGCGACTTTGCCGACGTGAAAGCCATCATGCACGGCCAAGGTTACGCCGTGATGGGCACCGCCGTTGCTACCGGCACGAATCGCGCCGTGGACGCCGCCAACCGCGCCATCGCCAGCCCGCTTCTCGAGGACAATTCCATCCAGGGCGCGCAAGGCATCCTGATCAACATTTCCGGCAGCTCCAGCCTCACGCTGCATGAAGTCCATGAAGCTTCCAGCGTTATCCAAAAAGCCGCCCACGAAAATGCCAACATCATTTTCGGCGCCGTGCAGGACGACAACATGAAGGACTCCGTGAAGATCACCGTCATCGCCGCGGGCTTCAAGGACGCCAACAAGAAAAACATCCACCAGAAGCAATCGTTCCTGCCCAAGACTTGGAAGGCCGGCCGCGAAATGCCAGACATGCCCGCCCAGCAAGCCTTGCCCAACGTCGTCCATCAAGTCCAGCAGAACGTCCGCGAAGTCAGCCAGGACGTCCCCGCCGACGACTTGGACGTCCCAACGTTTCTGCGCCGGCAAGCCCAGAAAGCCTAACGCATTGCGCATCGAAATCTGATCTCTTATTTGCATCATTCAACGGGTGTGCCAGCCAAAGGGGCGGGCGACACTTACTTCACGGTGTTGGAATCACGGGTTGGTTGGTCGGTGGCCCAAGCCTACTACTCACACCGGATTGGATCCGATATAGAACTCTGCGAGGTGGTAGCGGTCATTGACCAGAATCAGCATCTAATCGATCTTCGAAAATTGCCGTTGAAAAAAACGGATATCGATGTACCGCAGGTCACGGACTGGACGCTCCTGGATCTCGCGGACACGCGCGGTGACAGCCAAGTGGACGCGACCGGCTATAGTTAACCAGATTTCTGATCAGGGAATCAGTTCGTCGAATCTCGCAAGCTGGTGGCCAGCTTGTGTACTTCCTCTGCAAACCGCTTGTAGTCGTGGCTCCCGTAGGGAAGGGCGGCGCTCAGCCCGGAGTGAAATTCGCGCGCCTTGGTTTGCTGCGCAACCTGGCGAATATTTGCCGCGCTGATTCCTGCTCCCGGCACAATGATGATCCGTTCCCCCGCGGCTTCGATCAGGTCGGCGAGCATAGCGACTCCTGCCAGGGCGGTCTTCGTGCCGCCGGACGTTAGGATTCTCTTCGCGCCGCTTTGAATCACATCTTCGAGTGCTTGGCACAGATCGGCGACCTCGTCAAAAGCCCGGTGAAACGTCACCGGCAGCGGCTTCGCAAGCTCAACGAGCTCCCGCGTTCGCTCAACGTCGACGCGATGGTTTTGCGTTAAGACGCCCAGTACGACGCCATCCATTCCAGATTCTTTGGCGTCCGCGATCGAGCGCCGCATCTCTGAAATTTCAGCACCTGAATAGAGGAAGTCTCCCGGGCGCGGCCGCACCATGGAAAAAATAGGAATGCGAAGTTGCGCCCGCACCGCGCGAAGGAGATCAGCGCCCGGTGTAACTCCGCCAGCGGGCAAATTTCCGCAGAGTTCGCTGCGGTCCGCGCCGCCGCGCTCTGCCGCCAGCGCCGCTGCAACTGTTTCAACACTGATTTCGAGCAAGTATTTCCGATTCATTTCCGAAGTCCAGCGGCCCAAGCAGCATGCATGAGCGTGCCGCGTGTCCAGTTCCAGAACATTCCCAACAGCGCGGCGGCGTTCCAGCCCCACAAGAAGAGACGCATTTGTTTTGGAGTGTAAGCTCGGTTTCTCCAAAGCAAAGTCGCATCCAATAAGAACCACAGCGCTCCTGAAGCGAGGAAGCTCGCGACGATCCAATCGCGAAAATAGATTTGCACTAGGGCCGTTTCTATAGTTAAGAAGGAGGCAATTAGGAATTTCGCGCGCACCCTTCCGATCATCGTTGCTGTGGTTCTCCGGCCGGTCAAGCGGTCGGGCTCGATGTCCATCACCTCGCCGAAAATATGTGAGTGCATCGCAAACATCGCGCCAAACAAGAAAGTCTGCCGCGGGAGTTGCGGAACATGATTCAGCCAGCTGCTCAGCACAAAAACGAGCAAGTAGCTCGCTTGAATCAACACATCGAACGGAGGCCGGCCTTTCCAAGCGATCCCCGGCGCATTGTAGACGCCCACGGCCAGCAAGAGCAGGGCATACCACCACAAAATGCGCGGCCCGATGAAGAAATAGAACGCCGCCGCGAACGGAACTTGCACTACAACGATGTGCCATTTCAAAACAGCAAGCTGTTCGCGCGCACCCCGCGCCCCAAACAGGAAGGTGCCCTTGCGCGGGTTCAGCGCGTCGGTCTCCGCATCTACGATGTCATTGACGCCATAAAGCACGAGCCCGAGAGGGAAGAGCACGAAGAATAATCCCAGCCAGAGTTTGCCGGAATGTAAAAGGTCCGCATGGCCGAGCGGCATCAAGTAAAACATGGCCGTCGTGCTCCACAATCCAGGCCGTGAAACCTGCAATAAGAAAACCAAATAGGAATGAGACTGTTGACGACTTGCGGCAATTGGAGAAGCTTGCGCGGCTTCGGCCATCTGGCCCACTATAGCGCGCTTCAGACCGCTTCTGGCCTGCAAACTCTAGCAATTTGATGAATCGATTGGTGTAGTGCAAACCTTTCGCGGAACAGTGGCTAGAAGCGTTAGTAAGCAGGAAGAAGTGCGGCGTCCTAGATGAGGCCCAGCGAAGCAAACGCCGTGATCGAAGCGCACCCCAAGGCCACGCCCATGACCACACCCGCCAGGACGTCGCTCAGAAAATGCATTCCCAGCACGATGCGTGATACCGCAATGCTCAGAGCCAGGAAAAAAAGCACGCCTTCGAGCGAGGGATAAAAGTAACTAACCACCAGCGCAATCGAAAACGCCGTCATCGTGTGGCCCGATGGAAACGAAAACTTATCTGGAGGCAGCACCTTGGACCAGCAATGCGGTTCGATCTGGCAAGGCCGCGGTCGCTGGCTCAATCTCTTCAGCGCTTTGAATACAAAAATCCCCAGAACCGCCGCCGCCCCGGCGGCGCCGATGGCCGAAAAACGCTGCGGGCCGCCACAAGCGAGCAGCATCAGTCCCAGCCCGTACCAAATCCAGCCATCGCCCATGCGTGTAGCCGCGATCATCCAGAAGCGAATCCAGCGCGGCGCGCGCCAGCGATTCATTCGCCGCATCAGACGGTGATCCCGCCGATCGATATATCCCCAGAGGTCGCGTGCGACTGCCATCGCTTTACCTCACCCAAACCACCGGAAACAAACAAGCGCTTTCAATTAGAAAGATGCACACGTAAGCGAGAAAGATTTCTCGCGTCCAAATCGCACGCGCCTTCGTTCGCTTTGACGGATTGCAGAGCTTGCCCACGCGTTCCTCAACTTGCCCAATTGGCCTCGAAGTTCGAGTCCAAATCCCACAGCATTCGCTTCCGTTTCTCACCGCGCTCCATCATCGTCGACCACTTCCGGCAGAAACGAATCTCGTTCATCCAGTGTCCCGCCGTAAAGGCGGGCACCAGCAGCGCAAACGGCGACAGCGCCAGTGTCCACGGCTTGTCCCAGAAAAGCGACCGCACGATGCTGAACACGTCTGCCGTGAGCTTCCCGCAGCTCCCGTGCAGGCCGTAAATACTCCCGCGGCCCGACCGCAGCGCAGCAAAATATTCATCCACAGTTCGCGCCCCAGGCGCTTCCGTGTAGGTGTGCCCCACACCGGCGATCGTGTGCGAGTCGCTTCCGGCAATCGCGATTTTTCCCAGTCGCGCTGCCAGCCGCGCCGCGCTTCGATTGGCTTCCGGCCACATCTGCCCGTTGCGCGTTTCAAACGCCGGAACGTAGGATGCAAACCATTGAAAATCTTCCTCTTCCCGGCGGCCCGTCAACCCGGAAAACACGTGGTTGGCGCTGAAAAAAAGTTTCCTCTCCGTCAGGTACATTAGCAAAGCCAAAAAATCGTTTCGTCGCCGCTGAATTTCCGCATGATCGCGTTCGGTAATGTTGTAAACGCCCATGTGCATTTCCGTGCCACTGGGCATCCGGACGGTGACCTCCTCGCTCAAGTAGAAGTCCGGGTGGCGCCGCAGCGCTTCGGCTCCGTCGAGCGAGTCGTGGTCGGTTATCGTGACGATGGACATGCCCATCCGCTTCAACCGCGCATAGACTTCCGTTGGTTCGTTGTAGGACTCTCGGCAAATGCGGTCCAGCCCGGGAGCGGTAAACATTCCGGATGCGATCGAGTGAACATGAAGGTCGCAGCGCATGTCGACATTTTCCGCGCCCGATATGAACAGCCTGTGAAGAGGTGGCGAATTCTAGGTAAATGTGCCCATGGAACTTATTGAGCACAAATAGGTTACTCGCTTATCCACATGGCATGGAGTGTGCTCTAGCAAGAAGCCTGAAACCTGTGGCAGAATCAGCTCCAATGAAAAAAGTTCACGTCGTCTTCCATGATGGTGGAGGAGGGCATCGCAACGCCGCCGTCGCTCTGCAAACGGTGATTTCTCAGCAGCAGCGCGACTGGCAGCTCGAACTCATTCAGTTTCAAGACCTTACAGACAGGCTGGATGTCCTTCGTAAACTTACCGGCGTGCGTATCCAGCAACAGTACAACATGATGTTGCAGAACGGCTGGACACTTGGCAGCACCCAGCTTCTCCGCATTCTCCAAGCCACGATACGGATATTTCACAAGCCGCTCGTGAATCTTCTTGAAAAGTTCTGGCGAGAAAAGCCTGCACACCTGCTCATCTCCGTAATCCCCCATTTCAACAGGCAGATTTGCGAAAGCTGGACGAAAGTCTACCCGGGTCGGCCGTTCGTCACCATCATCACGGACCTGGCGGACTTTCCCCCGCGATTCTGGATTGAGCCCATGAAGGAGCAATATGTGATCGCCGGCACGGAAAAAGCCGCCGAGCAAGCGCGCGTCATGGGCCACGACGACGCCCACGTCTTTCTGACTTCCGGAATGATTCTGCGCCCCGATTTTTATGTCCAAGACGATTCCGACCCCGTGGCGTTCCGCCGCGAAATGGGTTTGCGCGAAGGCCTGGCGACCGCCATCGTGCTCTTTGGCGGCCACGGCTCGAAAGTGATATTGGACATTACGGAAAAGCTGGACGCCGCGGGCCTGCCGCTGCAGCTGATTTTGATTTGCGGCCGCAACGATGAGCTCGCCGGAAAATTGCGTTCGGGCGAATGGAAAATGCCGGTGCACATTGTCGGTTTTACGAAAGCGGTGCATAAGCTGATGCGCGCGGCGGATTTCTTGATCGGCAAGCCCGGCCCGGGCAGCATCGCGGAAGCCATGGTTCAGAAACTCCCGGTCCTCATTGAGTGCAACGCTTGGACGCTCCCCCAAGAGCGCTACAACGCCGAGTGGGTGAAGGAAAAAGGCGTTGGCATCGTATTGAAAAGTTTTAAGGATGTAGCGGAAGGTGTGAAGCGCATGCTCGAACCAACTGCCTTTGCCGAGTTTCGCAAGAATGTGTGCGCTCAACAGAACCGCGCCGTCTTCGAAATCCCCGAAATTCTCGCAAAGCTCCTCTGCGCAGCAAATTCAGTCACCCCGCGCACCGCGCAAGTACCGGTGGAAGCCGAGACTCGATGACCTTCCGAACAACCGCACAAAAAGAAACGATCGCCTCTGCCCACAGCTCTCAAGACAGAAGACCGAAAACGAACAACCGAAAACTACTGGTTCAATTGGGCGTGTTCCGCGCGTCCGGGATGCGGAAATCTGGGACCGGCATGCGAGTTACGGGCTGGCGTCTGCATGTGGGGTTTCGTGCAATTTGTAGCCCGGCGCCGCGAAGCATAGCGCTTGGAATCGCACAGCTTCACGCAACCGCCCTGCTGGTGCGCTCTTTCACAATGACAGTAGCACCCGCCAGCCGGAACCGTTCGCAGCAACCCGGGAGTGTCCGCGAAAAGCGTAAAGGCACAAGCCAGGAAAATGAACCCCAAGAGGCGGAGTTTGTGCAGCGGACGCCGCCACGATTTGGCTTTCTCGAAGAGCCAGCGCATTTTGGCATTTTGCAGAGACCGTGAAGAAAAACCGATAGTTCTGCAAGTTCGAAATTTCTGTTACCGGAGTCCTGGAACTAGCTCGAAAGGGCTGTACTCCAGGGTGGGCGGAAAGAGGCTAGTTCCGGATTGAGACGGAAGAGCGTTCCGATTTGAACTTGGAGTGCGAATTTTGGCAGGTCGCTGTGCTCCTCCCAAAACGCAACCTCCACATAATAAAGCGCTTATTTAGTGTCCGGCCAAAACTTGCGTTGGCGCATTGCGCATTACAGCAATGCGTGGGCGCGTTTTAAATGACGAGTTGTATTTTTCCAAGAGCTTCGGTGATTTTCTGAACGCCATGTAGGGCCCGCTTTCTGCGGCGGATCGCTGGAGCCGGCTTTTCCCAGCATCTCACTTCCAACAACCTGTTGGGAATCAGCTCAATTTAGTTTGTTCTTGATCGCGATGCGCGCCTGACCGAGCACATGCGCCACTTGCGTCTCGCGCAGGCGCGAAGCGTCGTATTCAAACGACAACTGCTTCTTGGATTCGTCCATGCGGAAGCTGCGCAATCCATAGGTGTTCGCGAATTGGCCGAGATGGCGCAATTGCTCTTCGGTCAGCGGTGACTGCAATTCATAAGTAATTTCGACAAGGGTCATGACGCCATTATAGCAGTCTGCGGCAAGCTCAGCCGTAAGCGCTGCCGCGACGGCTTGACCGGAGATAGGGAGTAGGGGTATAAATAGGGATGGAGGGTATCATGCCCGCAACGGCAAAAAAGACCGTTCGCAGCGCGGCGAAAGAGAATTGGCACGCGGCAGCGGCAAATTGCGCTTGCGCTACTGGCCCCGGCATACGCAAGGCCATCGGCACCGACCCTGGCCTGAAGGCAGCCAATCAGAACCGACTCCGCCGCATCGAGGGGCAAATTCGGGGCTTGCAAAAAATGGTCGAGGAAGACCGCTATTGCGCCGACATCATCACGCAAGTTGCTTCCGTGCAAGAAGCGTTGCGTGGCGTGGCGCGCAATCTGATGAAGAACCATCTGCACCATTGCGCCGCCAAGGCGCTGAAGAGCGGGAAAAAGGCAGAGACCGAAGCCATGTACGACGAGCTTCTCGAATTGATCTACGCGCATCTGCGATAGCTCTGCGAGGACAAGAGGAGAACATTTCCATGAGTTCGCATGGTTTCGGGGGAACAGCGCTTCCGATTGTTCCGCAACAGCCAAAGCACAAGGACCCCGTCTGCGGAATGGCCGTTGCCCCTGAAAGAGCCGCCGCCAAAGTGGAGCACGCGGAAAAAACTTACTATTTCTGTTCGAAGGGCTGCGCCGTACGCTTCTCAAGTGAGCCGGAAAAGTTTCTAGCTACCCCTGGAACCGCCGGAATGCACCACGGCCACGACGCCGCTGAACACGGAGCGATCGACCATCTGGCAACCGTAACGCAGCGAGCGGTTGGTGAAAAGAATGTTCGCTATACCTGCCCGATGCATCCCGAAATCATCCGGACGGGACCGGGAAGTTGCCCCATCTGCGGCATGGCTCTCGAACCCATGGACATTTTCGCGGAAGTCGAAGCCGATCCGGAATACGACTCCATGCGCTTGCGCTTCTGGATCAGCGCCGCATTATCGCTTCCGGTCCTGCTGCTTTCCATGTTTGGTGAGTCGCTCGGCGTTCGTCTAACCCCAATCGTCCGAAATGGCGTCGAATTTCTTCTCGCCACTCCCGTGGTCTTCTGGGGCGGCCGGCCCTTTTTCGAGCGCTTCTGGTCCTCGCTCGTTAATCGCAGCCCGAACATGTTCACGCTCATCGGGCTCGGTACCGGCGCTGCTTATCTCGATAGCGTCGCCGCTACTTTCTTCCCGTGGATTTTCCCCACTTCCATGCGCGGCATGGGTGGCGCCGCCCCCGTTTATTTCGAAGCTGCCGCGGTCATCACCACTTTAGTTCTCCTTGGACAAGTCCTGGAATTGCGCGCCAGGCAGCGCACCAGTGGAGCGATCCGCGCGTTGTTGAATCTCGCACCTCAGCAAGCCCACTTGCTGGCTTCGAATGGAATCGAAAGGGACATCGCACTTGATCAAGTTCAGCGCGGCCAGCGCTTACGCGTCCGCCCCGGCGAGCGCGTTCCCGTCGACGGCGCGATCCGCGACGGCGCCAGCGCCGTCGATGAATCGATGGTGACCGGCGAGCCGATGCCCGTTGAAAAATCTCCTGGCGACCAAGTCACCGGAGGAACGCTGAACACCAGCGGCAGTTTCGTCATGGAAGCGGAACGCGTCGGGGGGGAGACCACGCTCTCGCAAATCGTAAAACTTGTCAGCGAAGCCCAGCGCAGTCGGGCACCTTTGCAGCGCCTCGCCGATCTCGTTGCATCTTACTTTGTTCCCGCCGTAATTTTCATCGCCGCCTTGGCCTTCTTCGCCTGGCTCTTCTTCGGTCCTCAACCGCGTTTCGCCCACGCGCTTGTCGCCGCCGTATCCGTGCTCATCATCGCGTGCCCGTGCGCCCTCGGCCTAGCAACTCCGATGTCCATCATGGTAGCCGTAGGCCGCGGCGCCCACGCCGGCGTCCTCGTTCGCAACGCCGAAGCCCTCGAAACCCTCGCCAAAGTCGACACATTGGTGGTGGACAAAACTGGCACGCTTACCGAAGGCAAGCCGAGAGTCGCTGGGATAAATGTTTTCGAGGGAGGCGCCTTCAGCAAAGAGGTTTTCTTGCGGCTTGCCGCCAGCGTCGAGAAAGCTAGCGAGCATCCCCTGGCGCGCGCCATCGTGGATGCGGCAAAAGATAAGGGAGTCGAGCTTGCCGAAGTCGCCGAGTTTCGTGCAACTTCGGGCGATGGCGCGGAAGGACGCGTGCTTGGAGAACGGGTTCTCGTCGGGACTCTGCGATTCTTGAAAGAGCGCGGTGTGAAGGGCGCGACCGGAGAAACGCTTCCGGGGGTGGATTTTGGAATTGAGCGAACGGCGTCGATGAGTCTTGTTTTCGTAGCGGTGAACGAACGTTTAGCCGGAATGATCTCTTTGACGGATTTTGTTAAGAAATCGACGCCAGAAGCATTGCAAGCGTTGCGAGAACAGGGCCTGCGAATCGTGATGCTCACCGGCGATTTGCAGACCACAGCGAGGGCCATTGCAAAACAGTTGGGCATCGAAGATGTCGAAGCCGAAGTTCTACCACAGCAAAAAAGTGAAATCGTGAAGCGGCTGCGTGAGCAAGGGCGCGTTGTTGCCATGGCAGGCGACGGCATCAATGATGCTCCGGCGCTGGCGGCCGCCGATGTGGGTGTTGCGATGGGCACGGGGACGGATGTGGCGATAGAAAACGCCGGCATCACGCTGCTGCAGGGCGACTTGCGCGGAATCGTCCGAGCGCGAAAACTGAGCTGCGCCACGATTCGCAATATCAAACAGAATCTGGCGTTTGCATTTCTTTACAACACGATTGGAATTCCCATCGCGGCGGGAGTTTTCTATCCGATTTTCGGCTGGCTGCTCAGCCCGATGCTCGCCAGCGCGGCGATGAGTTTCAGCTCCGTTTCCGTGATTGCCAACGCGCTGCGCCTGAGAAAAACACGGCTCTAACCACAATTAAAGTCAATGCAACACCGGTTTCGAACTTAGTGCTGCAAAACAAATTTCTGAATGCGTTTGCCCGTGTCGACCTCACCCGTATACAGGTTGCCTTGCGAGTCAGACACGATCTGATGCACCCAGTGAAACTGGCCGGCGTTTCGTCCGCTGTGCCCCATTTGGCCCAGTACCGTGCCGTCCTCGCGCCGGACCGTCCAAATCACATTGTTTTCGCCATCATCGACAAAGAGAAATTTCTGCTGCTCATCGATGGAAAACGCAAATTGCCAGACCGCGCCCATGCCCAGCGTCTGCGGCCGCAGCGTAAATTCCTTCACAAACTTGCCTTGCTTGGTGAAGACCTGCATCCGGTCATTCACGCGATCGCAAACGTACACCAAGCCATCCCGCGAGATATGCACGCAATGCACGGGATTGCGGAACTGCTGGTCCAGGGGCGCATGGGGATCGTATGTGCCGGGATCCCCATCGTTCGGCTGATTGCCGTATGCGCCCCAAAGCCGCTTGAACGTGCCTTTGTCCGAATCGTAGACAATGACGCGCTTGTTCATATAACCGTCGGCGATGTAGACCTCATGCGCTTCGGCATCCACTTCGATGCCGGCGGGCCGCCCGAGAATGTCGGTGCGCAAACTGTTTGGTGGGTCCGTCGAAGGATGGCCAATCTGCATGAGGAAATGCCCGTCACTCTTGAACTTCAGCAGATGGCGATCCGGAGGATCGGCGCCGCCGATCCAAACGTTGTCGTCCTTGTCCACGTAGATGCCATGCTCCCTTTTTGGCCAATCAAATCCTGGCCCGGAACCGCCCCAGGATTGCAGCAGGTTTCCCTGCGCATCGAACACGAGGACCGGGGGCGTGGGCAGGCAGCACATCGAGCGCGGCGGAGTTTGCGCGGCCCCCAATTCATCGACGGTGTCCAAGCCGGGGCGCTGCAAAACCCAGATGTGGTCGTGGCGATCCACGGCCATACCTCCCACTTGGCCCATGATCCAGTTGTTAGGCAATTCCTTGGGCCAGGACGGATCGACTTTGAACGCAGGCGGGTCTGCAGGAGCGGCTTTCACGCGGGAAGAGTGAACGAAAAAAACAACTCCGAGGGCACAGCCGACCAGCAGGACGGCAATCATTGGCCGAATTTCATTTTTGTTCATGGCGCTCTCCAGTCGAAAAGGTTTGGGAAAGCCCGATTGGCAGTAAGCAATGCCGGAAGAGAATAACGCCGAGACGCCGAGTTCGCAAAGGAAACGAAGTGATGGGGTGTGGGATGTGCGCACTCGAACGGAAAGCGCCGTCTGCAAGCTGGAAATTTTGCACAAGCGTGCACAGATTTGCACAAGTATTCGATACGATTTTGATTGACGCCGAAAAGAGGAAGGATTATTTTGCGTTCCAGATTGAACCGGGAAGCTTAAGAACTTTACGGATCAATTTAGAGGGCGCAGCAAACTTAACCGTAGTTGCGCCGCGAGATTGAATCGTCGAAGCTCGAAGCCTTAACGGTTTCGTTTGGAGGGCGTGACTAGCCTAACCGCGGTCACGTCGCCAGGTTGATTCGGGAAGGTAAGCAACTGAACAGTTTCGTTGAAGGGGCGCAGCAAGCTTCACAGCCGGTTGCGCCGCGAGATGGAACCGCGAAGTGAGCAGCCGGAACGGATCGGGTTGGAGCGCGCAACAGCCTCACGGTGGTTGCGCGGCCAGAAGGAATCGGTAGGGTTAGAAACTTTACGGCTCAGTTAGAGGGCGCAACAGGCTAAACACCGGTTGCGCCCTCAATTTTTTTGGCTGGCCATTCCGCGAAAGCAATCCGGTAGTCGGTACTCACCTGCGGTTGTTCTTACTCCGATATTTTAGCCGACTCCTGGTAGGTCCCCCGCTCTAAAGGCTGACCTGACCAAAGGCACCGCGCGTCGTCTAAAAACGGCAGGGCTAGGGAACTTTTCTTCAACGGTTGCGTATTTACTGATAGCGGCGAGATCAGAACAGCGGGGGTCGGTATGTCCAGCAATGGCAATGGTTTAGCCAACGGGAAAAATGGCAAGAAGCGGCGCCGCATCATTTGGGGCGCGGTTGCGATCGTAGTGCTCGGCGGCGGCGGGTATGGTGTCAAGGCGGCGCTCAGCCCCAGCCGCACGATTGACCCCTCCAAGATTGCTTCCGCAGAGCGTGGTGACTTGGCACGCGTAGTCGTAGCCACCGGCAAGATTCAGCCGCTTTCCAAAATCGAAATCAAGTCCAAAGCCAGCGGCATCGTGAAAAAGCTCTATGTGGACTACGGTGAGACAGTCAAGCAGGGCCAATTGCTTGCGGAGCTCGACAAAGTGCAGCTGGAAGCGGCCGAACGCGCGTCGCGCGCCAACTTGCAAGCTGCCGAAGCCGCGCTGGATTCTTCCAAAGCCACGCTGGAGCGCAACAAAGTCGATGCGGAAGGTCCCGACGTGCCATTTCTGAAGCTCAATATGGAGCGCGCCGAACAAATGTTAAAAGACGGCGTGATGTCCAAGAGCCTGGTCGAAGACGCGGAAAAGAATTATCGACTGGCGCTGAATAAACAAGTGAGCGCGGAACGCACGCTGGCCGTCTCCAAGGCGGAAATTGCCAAATGCGAAGCGCAAGTGGCGCAAGCGCGGGCTTCGCTGGAAAACGCACAAGAGGATCTTCGCAATTCCACCATCGTCAGTCCCATTGACGGACTGGTGCTCTCTCGCGACGTGAACATCGGCGACGCGGTTAGCTCCATCCTGGTGCTCGGCTCGCAGGCCACGCTGATCATGACCCTGGGCGACGTCAGCGAGGTCTACGTGCAAGGCAAAGTCGATGAAGCGGACATCGGTAAAGTCTTCTTGAGCCAGCCCGCGCGCATCGTCGTGGAATCCTTCAAAGAAAAGAAATTCACCGGCAAGGTCACCAAGATTTCTCCGCTTGGCAAAGAAAAGGACAACGTCACCACGTTTGAAGTACGCGTCTCCATTTCCAATCCCGGCGGCGAGCTCAAAGCCAACATGAGCGCGAACGCCGAAATCCTTCTCGAAGAAAAGAGAAACGTGTTGATGGTTCCGGAAGCATCGCTGATTTACGACAAAGAGCGTAAAGCTTCCGTCGAAATTCCCGACGGCAAAGCCCAAAACGGCAAGAAAAAACTCAGCGTAAAGCTCGGCATCTCCAATGGCGTGAAGACGGAAATTCTCGACGGCCTCCAAGAGAAGCAAGAAGTCATACTGCAATAGTTGTGTCGACCGCGGAGCCCCATGTCATTCCAGGACCTACTGCGAGACACGCTGGCCACCCTCTGGGCGCACAAGCGCCGAACGATGTTGACCATGTTCGGCATCGCCTGGGGCATCATCTCCATTACCGTGATGGTCGCGGCGGGCGAGGGACTCGGCAAGGGCATTCAAAACAATCAGGAAACTTTTGGCAAAGACGTGATGATCGTTTTTGCGGGGCGTACCAGCATGCAGGCCGGCGGAACGCGCTCCGGGCGCATCATCCGCTGGGCGGAAGACGACTATCTCCAGGTCGCCAAAGAAGCCCCGGCATGCAAGTACGTCATGCCGGAACTTGGCAACGACGTGCAGGTGCACAACCTCTTCAACAGCGGAAGTCTTCAAGTGGTTGGCGCGCTGCCGCCGTTCACCGAAATTCGCAGCATCGCCGTCGCGCAGGGCCGCTTCTACAACGAAGAGGATAACGCCGAAGGCCGCAACGTGGCCTTCCTCGGCAGCGACGCCAAGAAGCAGCTCTTTGCCGAACGCGAAGCCCTTGGCCATACGATTTCGTTGAACGGAAAACCCTATACCGTCATTGGAATCATGAAGCCGAAGGAGCAAAACTCCAGCTACGACGGCGCGGATGTGCGCAAAGTTTTCATCCCGTTCAATGCCATGCGCCGCGATTTCCCGAACAAGCCTCCCGCGGTCGAGCACAGCGTGGACCGTTTGCTGGTCGCGCCCTGGTCCCTCGCGACCCATCCAGACTGCGTGAAGCAAGTCCGCCGCACGCTGGGACGGCTTCACAGCTTCGATCCGCGCGACAAAGAAGCCGCCAGCATTTGGGACACCGTTAAAAACGCCGAAGCCAACCGCATGATCATCGTAGGCATGGAAGTATTCATGGGCGCGGTGGGAGTAGCAACGCTTTTCCTCGGCGGCTTAGGCGTGATGAATGTGATGCTCGTCTCCGTCCGCGAACGCACGCGTGAAATCGGCGTCCGCAAAGCGCTCGGCGCCACGCGCGAATCCATCCTGCGCCAATTCTTTCTCGAGACCATCATCGTCGTCGCCCTGAGCGGGGGCACGGGCCTGCTCCTCTCCTATGGTTTTTGTGCCCTGGTCAATCTCTTGCCCATGCCGCCGTTTTTCGCCGGCCTGCTCACCAGCTGGAAACTAGGCTTTCTCTCGATTTCCTTGCTTGGCCTAATTGCGGTCTTGTCGGCGCTCTATCCAGCGAATCGTGCCGCCTCTGTCGACCCCATCGAAGCCCTGCGTTTCGAGGCCGGAGGCTAGATGCTTACCGAAATCTTCAAAGAAGCGTGGGCGGCGCTCGGACGCAATCCTGTTCGCAGCTTGCTGACCATGACGGGCATCGCTTGGGGCATCGTGGCCGTCACGCTGCTGCTCAGCTACGGTTCCGGATTTCGCGGCGTCCTGATGTACACCTTCGAGGTGTTTGGCAAAGGCGCAGTGGTTTGCTGGCCGGGCACCACCAGTGAACAGGCTGGCGGCGAACGCGCCGGCAAAGCCGTACGATTCGAGCAAGAAGACGCCGACTGGGTGAAAGCGCAATCGCCGCTCGTCAAACGCGTCACCCGCGAGACCGTGCGCTGGAAGGGAATCACCCACGACGAACGCCTCTCGGAAACCGCCATCCGCGGCGTTTATCCCGAGTACGGCGAAATGCGCAATGAGATTCCCATGGAAGGCCGCTGGATCAGTGCCGAAGATATCGAGGAACGCCGCCGCGTAGCATTTCTCGGCGCCATCCTGCGCAGAAAGCTTTTCAGCGGCACTCCCGCCATCGGCGAAACTGTGCGCATCGACGGCGTCAAATTTACCGTCGTCGGTTCCATGGACACCAAATTCTCTGACAGCAACTATTTCACGAGCGACGATGAGTCTGTCTTTATTCCGTACACTACCGCAGGCGATTTGTGGGACGCGCGCTACGCCAGCGTGATGCTTTTCGAGCCCGTCGCGCCAAATTTTGAAGCCGACGCTATGCAGCAATTCCGCGCGTCCATCGCCAACCGCCAGCATTTCTCGCCGAGCGACAAGCGCGCCATTACTATGTTCGGCCGCGAAGAGTTCAAGCCCATCTACGAAGGGATCACGCTGGGCATCGAAGCGCTGCTCTTTTTCGTGGGGGCACTGACGCTGGGGATCGGCGGCGTAGGCGTGATGAACATCATGCTCGTTTCCGTCGAGGAACGCGTCCGCGAAATCGGCCTCCGCCGCGCCCTCGGCGCAAAGAAATCCCACATCCGCTGGCAGTTTTTGCTGGAAGCCCTGGTGATGACGCTCGCCGCCGGCGTGATCGGCATGTTGCTTTCCGCAGCCATTACGTCCGCGATCGGCACGCTGCCATTCCTCGGCCCCGCCTACGAAGACGACTCCGGCAAAGTGGACATTCACCTCACTCTCTCGCTCGTCACCATGATGCTCTCCACGATAATCCTTGTCCTCGTCGGCGTAATCAGTGGCTGGCTCCCCGCCATGCAAGCCGCCAAACTCGACCCCGTCGAAGCTCTCCGCTACGAATAACGCGATCTAGCGGAGCTTCGACCGCTTCGCGTCCGCCGCGCCATGTTGTCATCGTGAGCGCAGCGAAGGATCTCCGAACCACAGTTGCACCTCAGTTGAAGATTGAGCTGAGAAGGAAAGTTCAGACGAGAGGTTTAAGGAGAAGATCAACTCTGCCCGAGGATGGAATCAAAATATGCGAACATTTCCGGCGAATCCCACTGCTGGTAGCCGATGAACTTGCGCGCGATCTTGCCGTGCCGGTCGATCACATACGTCTCCGGGTACATCGTCGTGCCGTAGGACTTAGCGATAGGCGAATGATTGTCGGTAGTGAACGGATCGCGGAAGGTCAGGAAAACTATGCCTTGTTCCCGGAGGAATTTCTCGAAAGCGTCAGGGTCCTCGTCGGCAGCCACACCAAGGATGACGCCGTTGCGCCCCGCGATATATCTCTGCAAATGATTTAGCGCCGGAGTCTCCTCGACGCACGGCGGGCACCAGGTGGCCCAGAAATTCAGGACCACCACTTTGCCCTTCAGATCAGTCAGATGCCCCGGCTTTCCCGCGATCTCCACCGGGAAGTCTCGCGCCGTGGTGCCGGCAATAGAAGCTTCGCCTTGGCGGTAGCTCGGCATCGCAAAAAGGAATACCACCGCCACGGCCACTGCCAGGACCCCCCAAGCTGCTAGTTTCTGTAGGATTCTCATCAAATGCTATACTAACTCAATCTTCGCATCCGGGAAACTCCTGTTCCGCGCGCAAGTTACCATGTCCAGCAACGCACACATTCCATCTAGCGGAACTCCCGTCGCGTCGGCGAGCGCGGGTTCGGTCGCGGTCATTGTCCCCGCGCGCAACGAGGAGGAGGTGATTGCCGCGTGTGTCACCTCTTTGGCGAACCAGCCGGAAATTTCCGAAATCCTGGTGGTCAACGATCAGTCCAGCGACGCCACCGCCAGTGTCGTGCATGCCCTCGTGGAGAAAATCCCCAATTTGCGCCTTCTGGAGTCCGGTGGATTGCCGGATGGCTGGGTTGGCAAGAACCATGCCCTCTGGGTCGGTGTGCAGGAGGCAAAATCACCCTGGCTCCTGTTCACCGATGCCGACGCGGAGCATGAGCGAGACTCCGTTTCCCAGGCCCTGCAAATGGCGCAAGAGCAAGACGCCACTTTGGTCTCTTTTTCCCCCGAGCAAATCACCGAGACCTGGTACGAAAAGGCCCTCATACCATTTATCTACCTGCGCCTAACGAGGCGCTTTTCCTACGAAAAGGTAAATGATCCGAAGTCGCCCGCCGCCGCTGCCAACGGCCAGTTTCTAATGATGCGCCGCGACGTTTACGATGCCATCGGCGGCCACTCCGGCGTCGCCGGCGAGGTCCTCGAAGACGTCGCCTTGGCTATGCGCGTCAAGGCCACTGGGCACCGAATCTACTTCGGTCCCGGCAAGGGCATCGTCCGCGTGCGCATGTACCGCTCGTTTCAGGAGATGTGGCAGGGCTGGAAGAAAAATCTCTATCGCCTGATGGGTGGCACGCCCTGGACAGTATTTCGCGAGATAGAATCAAATCTGCCTTGGATTCCACTTCTAGTGATGGCTTTGGGACTAAAGTATCCCTTTCTCTTTTTCCTGGGAGTCTTACTCCTGATTGCCCGCCAAACCAGCTACGGCCTCGATCTAGTCCGTAACCAATACCCGTTTTCCTTCATCTTTTATTATGTGCCCGCCGTGGGGTTGTACTTTGCCGTGCTCTGGGCGTCCTACCGGAGCCATGTCCATGGAAGAATCCAATGGAAAGGCCGGGAATACTCCGTTGGGGCTCCCGAACCGGTAAAATAAGCGAAGGCTCATGGTTCAGCTCACGCGAAAAATCGAGTTCGCCGCTTCGCACCTCTACCACAATCCGAATCTTTCGGCGGCGGAGAATCGCCGGATCTTTGGAAAGTGCAACAATCCCCACGGCCACGGGCACAATTACACTCTGGAAGTCACCGTGGAGGGCGAGCCCGATCCGCTGACCGGCATGGTGCTGGACCTGAAAGAACTGAAAGACATTCTCGAACGCGAAATCATGCAGCGCATGGATCATCGCCATCTCAATTACGAGGTCGCGGAATTGGCTGGGCAGATTCCTACCTGCGAAAACATCGCTCGCGTCATCTGGCAATTGCTCGAACCGAAAATTTCGCAAGGCCGGTTGCATCGCGTACGGCTTTATGAGTCGCCCGACCTCTTCGCCGATTGCTACCGCAACGGCGGCGGCGCGGCAGGGAAGTCATGAGCAGCGATCTCAAAATCGAACTTGGCCGGCGCTATCGATTTTCCGCGTCGCACCGACTGCACAGCCCGCATCTGAGCGAACAAGAGAATTGCCGAGTCTTTGGTAAATGCAACAATCCCTTTGGGCACGGTCATAACTACGTCGTGGAAGTCAGCGTTTCAGGAGATGTTGACCCGGCCACGGGCATGATCGCGAATCTTGCCGAGTTGGACGCTTTCGTGGAAAGCCAGGTGCTCGAGGAATTCGATCACAAGTCGCTCAATGAAGATGTACCTGCGTTTCGCGGGAAAGTGCCCACCACCGAGAATTTGTGCATCGAAATTTTCGAGCGCCTGAAATCTTTCCCGAAGGCCAAGCTGGAGCGCATCCGCGTCCAGGAAACCGGAAACAACAGCTTCGAGTACGTAGGGACAACCTAGAAGGGAACCGGCCGTGACCAAGCCAACCGAAGAAATTCTGCTGAACGAGAACGATCGTAAGGAAATCGATGAGCGCAGGATCGCTTTCCACATGCGCGAAATCATCAAGCTGCTCGGCGAGGATCCCAATCGCGAAGGGCTTCGCAAGACGCCCGAGCGCTTCGAGAAAGCGCTGAAGTATTTAACTAGCGGCTACCACCAGAATTTGGATCACGTCTTAAACGGCGCCACGTTCAGCGTGGCTTACGACGAAATGGTCATCGTCAAGGACATCGAGTTCTTCAGCCTCTGCGAACACCACCTGCTGCCGTTTTTCGGCAAAGCCCACATCGCCTATCTCCCGGATAAGCGCGTTCTCGGGCTCAGCAAGATCGCCCGCGTGGTTAACATGTTCGCCCGCCGCCTGCAGATTCAAGAGCGCTTGACCAGCCAGATCGCCAAGTCCCTCGAGGAAAAAATCGCTCCGCAAGGCGTTGGCGTAATCATCGAAGCCCGCCACCTTTGCATGCAGATGCGCGGCGTCGAAAAGCAGCATGGCCAGGCCGTTACCAGCGCCATGCTCGGCGCTTTCCGCCACAATAAGCAAACCCGCGACGAGTTTCTGGCGCTAATCCGCCCCAGAAAGAGCTAACACGGGCACAGACCTTCCGTTTGTCCGGTTTTCAGTAATTCTAATCGCAATGAAAAATCCATTTTGGAGCTAGCTTGCTCGGCTGGTGCCCTATACGCTGGATGATGAACACGGCATGACCGCCAACCAGGGCCCTATCGCTATCGAAGCAGCATCCTCTCCGCCAGCCACGTCGTACCCTGCCCGCACTCATCGCCTCACCGTTGTCGTTTGTTTCCTTTCCATCTATCTCATTTGGGGCTCCACGTATCTGGCCATTCGTTACGCCGTCGAAACCATTCCTCCTCTTTACACCGCAGGCCTCCGCCATTTAGTCGCCGGATCCATTCTCCTCGCCTGGTGCCTGGCAAAACGTCGGCGACCCACCTGGGCGCAGGTTCGCGCCAGCATCATCATCGGCGCCTTCTTTTTCCTGATTGGCCACGGCACGCTTCACTGGGCGGAGCAAAAAGTCCCCTCTGGCCTCGCTTCTCTGCTAATCGCCAGCGAGCCCATCTGGGTTTTCCTCCTCAGCGCTCTCGCCGCCCGGCAATTTCGCTTGAACACGAGGCTGCTGGCTGGAATTCTCCTGGGATTCGGCGGCGTGGGCCTCTTGATGGGTCGAAGCGCCCTGAACTCCGGCCCCGGCGTGTTTGTCGGTTCGCTCGCTATCGTGTTGGGCGCGCTCTCCTGGTCCGTGGGAATTGTCTACTCCCGGCGGTCGCATCTCTCCGGGCACCCGTTTCTCTTGTCGGCGCTTTCATTGCTAGCAGGCTCCGTGCAATTGCTTCTAGTCGGCACCGCCTTGAGGGAATACCGCGAGTTCTCCTTTGCCTCAGTTTCCGTGCGTTCCTGGCTTGCCCTTGGCTACCTTATCCTGTTCGGCTCGGTTGTGGCCTTCACCGCTTACAACTGGCTCCTCGAGCACTATTCTCCCACGCTCGTCGCCACTCACACCTACGTCAATCCCATCGTCGCCGTTCTATTCGGCTGGCTTTTCGCCGGCGAAGCCGTCACATTCAACGTGCTCCTCTCCGCGGCCCTCGTCATTGGCGCCGTCATGCTTGTCGACCGCGGCATGACCCGCCTCCAGCAAGCCTTCTAGAGTTTTGGCACCTCAGCTGACCGATCAAAAATGAAAAAGGCACGCCGCTGAACTGCCGGACGCGCCTTTTTCTTTATTCTGGATAACGACTGTCACATCTTCGATATGTCCACCGACGCCCGCGTGGTCTCCCACTCCATCCTCAGCGCGCATCCGCTACCGGCCTTGTCAAACGCGATAGTGAAATTCTCAACGAGCGAAGGCAACTTCGAAGCCTTCATATCCACGCGAACCAGATCCTGATCCGCACCTGGATAGGGAATCCCCCATTCTCCGGTCTTCTTGCTGATAATCAGAGTCCACTTATCCGGATTAGGAATCGCGAAAATTGTATAGTTTCCGGCTGGAACGTGAGCCCCACCCACCATCAGGTCCGCTGTGGTGACGAAAGTCGTCGCCTCATTGGCCCCGGCTCGCCAGACTTGGCCATAGGGTTCATGTTCACCAAATATTTTGCGGCCTTTCACCCGCGGGCTGGAATAGTCCACCGTTATCGTCTTACCATCGGCAAAGCTGAAAGTTGTCTTCGCCGCCGGACTGGGCCGCGCATTCTTGTCCATCTGTGCTGAACCTAAAACCGCCATCAAACCCAAAGTCAAACATCCCACCGCCAAAACTGCAAAAGGTTTTCTCATGAATTTCCCCCCTCATGTTGTGCCAGAGTATTGAACCGGATTTGCCCACTAAGTGCAACCTCGAATCCGCCCAACCCTAACTGACGGCTGAGAAGCAAGACTCGTTTCTGCCCGTTTTTGTTTCGAGCCTTGCATCTGAACAAAAAAGGGTCTAAACCTAGCTTTTGGCCAGTTCCCAGTCCGCGGAATCCGGTGTCTGGACCCGGATACATCTCTGTTGGAGTTGTCTATGCCGGAATCACGACGTTCTATTTTGACGGCATTGTGTGGCGCTGCTGGCCTCCTTGCTGTGGAGCCTCTTTTTGCTGGATTGCAAGGGGTCTCACCGAAGGCCAAGGTCTACCCTAACGGTCGGGACCCCAACGTAGATACCGGCATCGACAACCCCAGCCACCTGGACCCAAAGGCCGTCGCGCGGGCTAACCAAGTCACGATCAGAACGGACATCACCAAGCTCTATGAAATGGTTTCGCAACTCAAGGAACAGATCGAAAAAACCGACCCCACGGCTACACTATCCCTCACCGTCGTAAAAAAAGCACAGCAAATCGAAAAACTCGCCAAGCATATCAAGGATCTTGCCAAGGGCTGACGGTCTCCTTCACGGGTCCGCCAAATGCGCAAGGCGCTTGGGGTGGCCTCGAAATCTTCGTTCACGCTCGGTCTTTACTTTCCTTTACACTTTTGTTGTCTTTGTGTTAGCCTGAGTGGGTCGAAGAGAAGAGGAAAAAATTCAGGGGATGACGGAGAAGGGCACTTGAGCGCACCGAAAGCAGCGTTGATCGAACAATTCCGGACCCATGTTAAGGATACAGGCTCACCCGAAGTGCAAATCGCGCTTCTGAGCGAGCGGATCAACTATCTGACGTCGCACCTCAAGTCCCACGTGAAAGACCATGCATCGCGCCGCGGATTGATCATGATGGTCAATAAGCGCCGCCGTTTGCTGGACTATCTCAACCGCCGCGACCCGGATCGGTACCGCGAGATTGTTGATCGTCTTAGCCTGCGCAAGTAATCGTCCTGCTTTTTCTTTAAAATCAGGACGGTATCCACTGCGTTCTCAAGAATTGACACATTCCACACGGAGTCTGTCGTCAGGCATCCGGCTGCTGTAGTGCCGGGTTTTCTCGTGGTGTAGTCCGTCGCGTTCTTCCGTCTCAAGCTAGTTCGCACCTCTTGCTCTTCCTCCATGGCTGCGTTGCGGCCAACGTCAACTCAAGGCCCGTTTGCCTAGTGGACGCGTCTTAGGATGTCCCGGCCCTGCCGGGACCAAAGGAAATGATTTATGTCTGATAATACGCACACAACCGCACCACACATCGTTAACGTTGAAGTCGGCGGCCGCACTCTGACTCTCGAAACCGGGAAAATCGCCAAACAGGCCAATGGCGCCATCGTCGCCCGCTACGGCGACACCGTCGTGCTTACGACCGCTTGCATGGCTTCCCAAATGAACGACCGCGACTTTCTCCCCCTTACCGTGGACTACCGCGAGAACACCTACTCCGCCGGAAAAATTCCCGGTGGCTTCTTCAAGCGTGAAGGCCGCCCCTCCGAAAAAGAAGTTCTCACTTCCCGCCTGATTGACCGCCCCATGCGCCCGCTCTTCCCCGAATCCTGGCGCAATGAAACACAAGTTGTTTCCATGGTGCTCTCTGCGGACAGCGAAAATGATCCCGACGTCATCGCCGTAACCAGCGCCTCCGCCGCTGCCTACTGCTCGGACCTCCCCTTCGAGAAGCCCATCGCCTGTGTCCGCGTTGGCCTTGTTGACGGCCAGTTGGTGATCAATCCCACGGTTGCCGACCAGAAGAAAAGTTTGATGAACATCATCATCGCCGGCACCGATGAAGCCATCGTCATGGTCGAGTCTGGCGCGCTCGAAGTTTCCGAAGAATCCGTCGCCGACGCTCTCGAGTTCGGCCACGCGCAAATCAAGAAAATCGTCGCCGCCATCAAGGAACTCCACGCCCGGCTCAAGCCCAAGAAAGTTGTCGTCCCGCCCCTTCCCTTTGACGAAGCCATCTATAAGGATCTCCAGAAGAAATATGCGGACCGGCTCCACGACGCGGTGAATACCGAAAAGCATCCCAAAAAGGAAAGCTACCACCTCATCGACGCTCTCAAGGAAGAGATCATCAAAGCCATTCCCGAAGAGCCCAAGAAAGAAATGGACGAGAAGCGTACCCTTACCAAGCGCGCCTTTGAGCGTCTCCGCGAAAATATCTTCCGCGACGACGTTCTCAACGCTCGCCGCCGTCCCGATGGCCGCGCCTTTGACCAGATTCGCCTGATCACCTGCGAAGTCGGCTTGCTCCCTCGCGTGCACGGTTCCGCCCTCTTCACCCGCGGCGAAACTCAGGCGCTCGCCACTTTAACTCTCGGCACCAAGGAAGACATGCAGCGCCTCGACCTGCTCTTCGAGCAGGACCAGTTCAACCGCTTCATGCTGCACTACAACTTTCCGCCGTTCAGCGTCGGTGAAGTGAAATTCCTGCGTGGCCCTGGCCGTCGCGAAATCGGCCACGGTGCCCTCGCGCAGCGCGCGCTGGTGAACCTGCTTCCACCTGAAGCGGATTTCCCCTATGCCATGCGTCTAGTCTCTGACATCCTCGAATCCAATGGCTCCTCATCCATGGCCACCGTTTGCGGCGGCTCGCTCGCCCTCATGGATGCTGGCGTCCCGATGAAGGCTCCTTGCGCCGGCATCGCCATGGGCCTGGTCTTCGGTGACGAAAAGAAATACTCCATCCTCACCGACATTGCCGGAGCGGAAGACCACTACGGCGACATGGATTTCAAGGTTGCCGGCACGCGTGCCGGCATCACCGCTCTGCAGATGGACATTAAAGTCCTCGGCATCAGCATTGGCATCATGCGCGAAGCTCTTGCCCAAGCGAAAAAGGCGCGTCTCCAGATTCTCGACACCATGGAGAAGACGCTCAGCCAATCGCGCACCACGATTTCCGCCTACGCTCCGCGCCTCTTTAAACTGAAAATTCCGCAGGACAAAATCCGCGACCTCATCGGGCCGGGCGGCAAGAAAATCCGTTCCATCATCGAAGCCACCGGCGTCAAGATCGACGTTCTCGAAGACGGCACCGTGCACATCTTCTCCACCAGCGGAGCCGGCGGCGACGCCGCTCTCGCCATGGTTCGCGATGTCACCGCCAGCGCCGAAATCGGCAAGACCTATCTCGGCAAAGTCGTTCGCCTCGCGGAGTTCGGCGCTTTCGTCGAACTTTTCCCCGGCACCGACGGCCTCTTGCATATTAGCGAAATCTCCGAGCATCGCATCCGCGACGTTCGCGACGAGCTCAAGCTCGGCGACCAAGTCCTCGTGAAAGTTCTCTCCATCGAGGGCAACAAGGTCCGCCTCTCCCGCAAAGCCCTAATCCGCGAAGCCCGCGAGAAGCAGCAGAAAACCGCCGCCGCAGGCGGAAGCAGCGCTCCCTCCTCATCCGAGGGCAGCTCCGGCGCCGACTCCGCGTCCCACGAATAGTCACGTGTTTCATCCGAGGTGGTCCGCCACGGGCGGCCCACTGCTGCCAGTGGCATTCGGATTTGCGTAGGGCGCAGCAGGCTGCGCCCCATTTGCTCTCAAGGGAACCGACGCGATCACTTCCGCTCAAATCGACCGCATCATCAAGGCGGCTCGTTTTAAGAAACGGCGGCGTTGATGCTCGCGCTCCGGCTGGAGCTGGACACTGACGATCTCGTTTCCGCGGCCCTGATCGGAGGCCTTTCTTAGTTCGTCCAGTAGTGGTGGAGAAGCGAAACCCGGCAGATTTTTCCTATCCTTTACGTCCTGTACTTCTTTAACCTCATTTCAAGCGTGTGCGCAATGCACCGCATCCAGCGCCCCCCAAAGCGCATCCAGCGCCTCATTCGTCGTCTTCAGAATCTCCTCTTCGTCTCCGCTGGCGTGCTCTTCCAGCCACCCGCGCCAAGCCGCCCGGTGCGCTTTGTCCGCCTCCTTGTGCAACTCGAAGTACGCCAGCCCCTTCGGCTCCGTCACGCCGTAAAACTTCTTCAACCCATCAATCTTCGTCGTCGCAATCTCCGGCACTTGTGATTCATACGCATAGAGCGCCGCCACCGCCTCGGCCACCGTCCGGTCCCCGCAAATCTCCCGGAACGTCTGCACCACCGCCTGCGTCCCCGGCAGAGCCGGGCAGCACGTGATGTCGTCCTCGCCCACTCCCACCGCTGCTGCAAAATCACGCCACAGCTTCGGATGGGCCCCCGCCGGATTCTCTTCCTCCGCCAGGTTCTCCCGAATCAATCCCTGCAGCGAACCTTCCGTCCGCGCCGCTAGCACCCGCAAGTGTTTGGGAAACGCCTCCACATGCCGGTAATACTGCGCTGCATAAAGCTGCAACGCCTCGCGGCTCAGCTTCCCCGATTGCCAATCCTGATAAAACGGATGCTTCAGCAAACTTTTCTCTGCAATCGCCACATCCATCCGCGCCAGCATCTCCGCATTGCTCATGGTGGCCTTCCTTCGGAGCTTCCCGCCGTCTCAGCCGCAAGCCCGCATCTCATCAAAATCGTGCCGCATTGTACAATGAAATCAAGCTGGCCGCTATTCCACTATTGCCAGCGAGTTTTTGACTTAAGGGGTTTGTATCATGGTTTCAGCTGAATCCTGCGCGCTGTTAACGTGTTCCCTCAAAAAGTTGCAACGCGTGGCAAAGCGCCAATTGTTCGCCTTCATTACCTTCTTCTTCATTACTAGGTGCGATTCTTTCTCGAATCGACCAACTCGTCACAACCGGCGCCGACCTCCGTTCGATCCTGTTTGCTCGGTAATGGCTACCGTGTTCGCGATGGTTTATGCCAGCCTGGGGCTGGCTTTCTAGATCAATCGGATCACTGGAGGGGCTGCTCCAAGCCATAGGTCTCTTAGCCAAAAACTCATAGCGCTCTCGATCGGCGCGCCCTATTCCACACCCGCCGTGCTGGCGGGAAAATCGTAGTGTTTGCACTTGCGCGCAGTCTTCCTACGCCCCTGCGCTTGAAGGAAAAAACGAAGAACCTGTCCCATGCACCCGTTCAATATCTGCTCCCACTCCCCGCAGTTTCTCCACAATTCCCTCATACCCGCGATCAATGTGATACACGCGCTCAATCATCGTCTCGCCGTTCGCTACCAGCCCCGCCAGTACCAACCCCGCGCTCGCCCGCAAATCCGACGCTTGCACGACGCTTCCGGAGAGCGCCGATGGCCCGCGCACCGTCGCCGTATGTCCTTCAATCGAAATGCTCCCCCCCATGCGCATCATTTCGCTCGCGTGCAAAAAACGGTTCTCAAATATTTTCTCTGAAATCACCGACGTGCCTTCCGCTTGCGTCGCCAGCGCCATATACTGCGCCTGCATGTCTGTAGCAAACCCCGGATACTCTTCCGTCGTCACGTCAGCGCCCACCAGGTTCTTCGCGCCCCGCACCCGCATCGTCGTTTCATTCACAATTTCAACCGACACGCCCGCCTGCTCCAACTTTGCAATCACCGCTCCCAAATGTTCCGGCGCACAATCAGTTATCGTGAGTTCACCGCCAGTAATCGCCCCAGCTACCAGAAATGTCCCCGCCTCAATGCGGTCCGGAATCACTGTGTGCTCCGCCCCCTGCAACTCCTTCACCCCGCGAATCCGCAGCGTGGCAGTCCCGTCCCCGCAAATCTCCGCCCCCATTTTTCGTAGCAGCACCACCAAATCCGTCACTTCCGGCTCGCGCGCCGCATTCTCCAGCACCGTCACTCCATCCGCCAGCACCGCCGCCATCAAAATATTTTCTGTCCCTGTGACCGTGATTTTCTCAAACACAATATGCGCGCCCTTCAGGCGTCCCCTTTTGTTCCCGTTCAGTGGCGCCCGCGCCTCGATGTACCCGTGCGAAGTCCGAATCTCCGCACCCATCTGCTCCAGCGCCTTCAAGTGCAAGTCCACCGGCCGCGCCCCGATCGCGCATCCTCCGGGCAGCGAAACCCGCGCCACTCCCACTCGCGCCATCAACGGACCCAGCGTCAGGACCGAGGCCCGCATGGTCTTCACCAACTCATACGGTGCCTCCGCATGATTCAACTTCGGCGTCTCAATCACATAATCGCTACTCGGAAATTCCGTGATCGACACTTTCGCGTCCATGAACGCCAGCAGCTTGCTCATGGTAATCAAGTCGCGCACTTTCGGAATGTTGTGCAGCGTCACCTTCTCCGCGGTCAACAGAGCCGCCGCCATCGCCGGCAGCGCCGAATTCTTCGCCCCGCTAACCGCCACCGTCCCGCGCAGCGCCCTCCCGCCCCTAATCCGAAATTTATCCATCCCGTTGTGCGCCTCTTATTTCGTTGTGGGGGCGCAGCATGCAGCGCCCCCGTTGGCAAGCAATCTCACTTTGTTCAACTCTCGCTCTTCTCTCTGTAGAAGCCGGGCTTTCGCCCGGCGCCTTCCCTCGTGGCGCCGACTTTAGGCGCCATCTTTCTTTGTCCGATCCTTTTTCTTCTCTGCGTCTTCTGTGTCTCTGCGTTAACCCGTTCTCTTACTCCCCCAGCGCCCCCCGCAAATCTCCCCCCGCCTCCTTCAGTCTCCTCCTCGCCTCTCCAGCCGCAACCCCGCGCTTCAACATCACCAACGCCACTCTCAAATTGTGTCCCCCCGCCCGCAGCGCCTGTTTCGCATCAGACACACGCTTCCCGCTCGCCTCCACCAAAATGCGCACCGCCCGCTCCGCAAGCTTCTCATTCGTCAGCATCATGTCGATCATCAAGTTCTCGTACACATGCCCTAGCCTCGCCATCACCGCTGTACTCAGCATGTTCAGCACCATCTTTTGCGACGTCCCCGCCTTCAGCCGGGTCGAACCGGTCAACACTTCCGGTCCCACCTCCGGCGCAATCACGATTTTCGCCACCCGCCCCACCGGCATCCGCAAATTCGACGTCACCGCCACCGTCATCGCCCCACGCGCACGCGCATACTTTAGCGCCCCCACCACATACGGCGTCGTCCCGCTCGCCGCAATTCCCACCACTACGTCGCGCTCCGTCAGCCGCACCCTCCGCAAATCCCGCTCCCCGTTTCGCCCCGAATCCTCCGCTCCTTCCAGCGCCCTGGTAATCGCCCGCCGCCCTCCGGCAATCAACGCCACCACCAGCTTCGGCGAAATCCCAAACGTCGGCGGACACTCCGCTGCATCCAGCGCACCCATTCGCCCGCTCGATCCCGCCCCCACATAAATCAACCGCCCTCCGTTTCGAATCGCCTCCACAATCGTATCCACGGCCCGCGCGATCGCCGCGCTCTCCCTCCCCACCGCTGCCGCCTCTTTGCGGTCCTCGCGGTTCATCAACCGCACAATCTCCTCGGCCGTCATGCGATCGAGATTCTTCGACGCTGCATTCCTTTTTTCCGTCTGTCGCTGTTCTGCAAGCAAGCGCGCCGCGCGCCCGGGTTTCCTAGGCTGGGAAGTCATCCCCGCATTATACGCAACCAACCTATAGCTCAGGCCTCCAGGCCTGAGGCTTTTTCCACTACCTAGCGGCGGCCTTCAGACCGGCACTTTGGATTTTCCGATTCTTCTCTGCCTCCTCTGTGTCTCTGCGTTTAATGAGTCGAACTGTTCCCGGCTCAATCTTGAGACACACTTCTAGGCACAACGCCGCTTTCTCGCTGAATTCTCCTGGGCGGAAATCAGCTATGCTAGAAAGCGGTTGGCAGTATCGATGCTGTAGCTCAGGCCTTCAGGCCTGAGGTCTTTTTGATCCGTCAAAGCGAATCGGGCAGGCATTCATGTCCCTGGACATTCTCAAAACTCTCTTCGAGCACCATTTCCAGGCTCCGCCCGAGCGCATCGTCCCGCTCCAGGGCGAACTCGGCGGCTCCGGCCGCAAAATCATCCGCCTCGCCAACGCAAAAATCAGCGCCATCGGCATTCTCTACGGCGTCCGCGAAGAAAACATCGCTTTCCTCGAATTCTCCAAACATTTTCGCCGTCACGACCTGCCGGTCCCGGAGATTTACGCCGAAGATCTCGACCACGGCGCCTATCTCGAAGAAGACCTTGGCGACACCACCCTCTTCGAATTTCTTTCCAAGAATCGTTCCGGCCCCGTCATCGCTCCCCAAGTCATCGAATCCTATCGCAAAGTCGTTGCCATTCTTCCGCGTTTCCAGGTGGAAGCCGGGCGCGATCTAAATTATTCCGTCTGCTATCCCAACCCCAGCTTCGACCGCCAATCCATCGCCTGGGATCTGAACTATTTCAAATATTATTTCCTGCGCCTCGCCGGCATCTCCTTCAACGAACAAGCCCTCGAAGACGATTTCAGCCGCCTCACCGAATTCCTTCTCAGCGCCCGGCGCGATTATTTTCTCTATCGCGACTTCCAATCTCGCAACATCATGTTGCGCAACGGCGACCCTTTCTTCGTCGACTACCAAGGCGGCCGCAAAGGCGCCCTGCAATACGACATCGCTTCTCTTCTCTACGACGCCAAAGCCGACCTCTCGCCGGAGCTCCGCCAGCAACTCCTCGAACATTATCTCGACCGCCTCTCCAGCTTTCTTCCGCTTGACCGCGCCGCTTTCCTTCAGCATTTTTACCCCTATGTTTGCATTCGCATCCTGCAAGCCCTCGGCGCTTACGGTTTTCGCGGCTTCTTCGAACGCAAAGCCCATTTTCTCCAAAGCGTCCCCTACGCCCTCAAGAATCTTCGCTGGCTGCTCCACAACGTCAGGCTCCCGATCCCTCTGCCGGCCCTAATGAAAGCCTTCAAAGACATGTTGGCCTCCGAGAAATTGCAAAGTCTGGCCACTGACGCCGACAATCTCGTTGTGCGCATTTTCAGTTTTTCGTTTCACCACGACTTGCCCAAGGACGAGAGCGGCAACGGCGGCGGTTTCGTTTTCGACGGCCGCAGCCTCCCCAATCCCGGTCGCGAAGAGCGCTTTAAGACTCTCACCGGCAAAGACGCTCCAGTCATCGACTACCTCAATCAACAAGAGAGCGTTCACCAATTCCTGGCCGGCGTCCTCTCCTTGATCGACGCCAGCATCACTGCCTATCAGCAGCGCGGCTTCAAAAATTTAATGGTCTCCTTCGGCTGCACCGGCGGCCAGCACCGTTCCGTCTACCTAGCCGAGCAATTAGCCAAACGTTTGCGCGGGAGGAACGGCCTCGAAGTAGCGGTCCGCCATCTCGAACTCGAAAAACTAGGCAAGCGCAAATCCCTCCAATGAACGCTCACCGCATTTCTTGCAGCCGCCCGCTCCAGAGAACTGGCTTTATCTCCAGAGAATGGCCACGGCACCTCTTCTCTGCGCCCCCGGTGCTAATTCTTATTCTTTTGAAGTTTGACCGTGGCCACCAATGAAAGCCATGATCCTAGCCGCCGGCCTAGGCACCCGACTCAAGCCTCTCACCGACACTCGCCCCAAAGCTCTCGTCGAGCTCTCCGGCCGCACCCTCCTCGAAATCACCCTCACCCGCCTCCGCATTTTCGGCGTCACCGAATTCATCATCAACGTCCACCACTTCGCCGACCAAGTCATCGCCTACCTCAAATCTCAAAAAAATTTCGGCTTACGCATCGAAATCTCCCGCGAAGAAATCCTCCTCGACACCGGTGGCGGCGTAAAAAAAGCCGCCCGGTTTTTCCTCGAAGATCTCAAAGATCTCGACGAGCCCTTCCTCCTCCACAACGTAGACGTCATCAGCGCCATCGACCTCCGCGCCATGCTGCAATTTCATACCGAACATCACGCCCTAGCCACCCTAGCCGTCCAGTCCCGCGAATCCTCCCGCCAACTCCTCTTCAACAACGATCTCCAACTCTGCGGCCGCCGCATCGCTGGCAAAGACACTCTCGTTCCGCCGCCTCACCACTCCGCCATCCCGGACCCTCAAAATCCCGTTATTTCGAGCGAAGGGAGAGCGCTTCCTCTTTGCGCGCCTTCCGCGCGGAGAAATCTCTCTTCGATCACATTGCAGCCCCTCGCTTTCTCCGGCATCCATGTCCTCTCTCCCCGCCTCCTCCCTCTCCTCACCGAAGACGGCATCTTCTCCATCATCCCCTCCTACCTCCGGCTCGCGGCCCAAGGCCAAAAAATCCTAGCCTTCCGAGCCGACCAATACTATTGGCGCGACCTAGGCCGCCTCTCCGATCTCGCCCAAGCGGCCCTCGATTTGCAGCAAAACGTCTTTCGGGGGTCGGAACTTTAGCTCCGACATAGCGCAGCGAGGAATCTCTCTTGGGTGTTATTCAGGAAGTTCTGGACGAACAGAAGGCCAGATCAAAATGCTCGCGTCACACAATGATTAGGAAATCCAACCGCCACACCGCTTACTCACTCCAGTCCGACACCGACGCTGCGTTTAAAGTTCCACGTTGATTTGTATTGGATGCCAACAACTTCGGTTTAGCCGCCCATGCTTACTCCGCAGTTTCCATCTCCTTCGCCATCTCCAACATCTTCGTCACGCTATTCCAGTTTCTTCCCGTCGCCGGCGTCTCAAGTATCTTGCCCAGCGTGGCCCATGGCAGTTTCGACCGCCCCATTCCATTCGGAAAATAGATGTATAGCTCTCGCCCCTCCATCCGCAATTCCTCTGGATCGCACTTCATCTGCTGCACTTTCTCCCGGCCTTCCTCCCTCGGTTTACTCCCCAGAAAACTCACCAGCAGCTTGCCCGGTTCAATCCCGCGCCGCTTCGCGAACGGGTTCCTCGCAACCACTTCTCTCATCTCCGCCGCCGTCCGCAAAATCACATCCGGCCGAAACCCAAACTTCTTCTCAATCCCGTCCTCGATGCGTTTCCCAAGCCCCGCCATGTCCCGCTCGTCCGTCCTGAAAATCACGTTCCCGCTCTGCACGTACGTCTGCGCCTCCCGCAGTTTCAACGACTCATACAGCGCCCGCAGCGCCTGCATCTTGATCTTGTTGTGGCCCCCAACATTTACCCCACGCAACATCGAAATAACCACCGTCATCTCGCGTCCTCCCACCTCGTTGCATGCTCACTGCTTCCATCCGTTCCCATCCCCCAAATACCGCATCGGCGTGGTCCCCAACTGCTTCCGAAACATCGATATGAACGCGCTCGGGCTGCTGTACCCCGCCTCCAACGCCGCTGCCGTCACCTTTTCCCCCGCAGCCATCAGCTGCAACCCCTGGAGTAGCCGAAGCTGCTGTCGCCACTTCCCAAAATTCATCTTTGTCTCCTCCAAAAACACCCGCTGAATCGTTCTCTTACTCGCCCCGCACTCTTTGCAAAGTTGCTCCAAGTCCCGCTGGTCGCCGGGATCAGCCAACAGCACCTTCACTACCCGCATCGCCCGCGCGTCGGTCGGATGCGGCAACTGCAACGGAATCGAATCCACCGCTTTCAACTGATCCACAATCATTTCGATAATCCGCCGCTCCCCTGCAGCCTTCTTATGCAACCTCTTGAACTGGCAAGCATGCAGAATCAATTCCCGCAGCAGCGTCGAAACGTTCATCACAAAACACTTTCCACCGGGCCACCGGCAAACCTGCGGCAGAAAATACAACGTCCTCATCGAAACCGCCCCCGACATCGCCACCGAGTGCGGCGTATCCGCCGGAATCCACACTGCCCGCAGCGGCGGCACCACCCATACGCCCTGCTTCGCATGCAGCGTCATCACCCCGCTCGAAGCAAACAACAGTTGGTCCTCCGGATGCGAATGCTCCGGAATCACGTGCCCATGGGCAAGCTCCGCCGACACGCTGGCCAACTCGCCGAGCAGTCGCCCATTCGCCGCATGAAGTATGCTTTGGCACTTGTGCGACATTTCTTGTCACAATATCGGGAGAATTTCACCACCGCAAGTGCTATTCCTGTGATCCGCAAGGCCCTCGAAGAAGCGCACTAGGAGGCAAGCGATGCTCGCATCAGGCAAGATGGTCGGCTTCATCCCCACAACGGACTACGACAAAGCCCGCGCATTCTACGAAGGCAAGCTCGGCTTCCAGTTTGTAAGCCTCGATCCATTCGCCCTGGTCATGACCATCGGCGGCCACACGATTCGCATTACAAGAATTCCCAATTTCACTCCGCTGCAAGGCACCATCCTCGGATGGCAAGTCGAAAACATTCGATCCGTCGCCGCCTGGCTCCGCGACCGCGGCGTCCCCCCGGAAAAGTATCCCTTCGCGCAAGACCAATCCCTCGGCATCTGGACCACCCCCGACGGCAGCCGCGTAGCCTGGTTCAAAGACCCCGACGCCAACATCCTCTCCGTCAGCCAACACACGCCCTAACTTTTCGGCTTTAAAAAGCTTTCCCGAGCCATTACGCTTGACGTAACGTAGAATTCATTTCATTTCGGGCTTGTGATTGGTAGACTCCACACCCCTACACCAACTCTAAGTCCTTTAGATGCAGCACTTACAGAAGAGGGAGGAGGTATCAGCTCAGGGCAAAAAAAACAAAAAGTCATATTTAGTTGGAATAAGGGCACCACCTCAAGGGTCGCAGGATCCCGGCACACGGACCACCTGACTACTTCGCCGGTGCCGCCGCCGTTGCAAATCCCAGCGCTTGCATCACGGTATCATGCAACGCCACGCGCACCTTCTGGATCTTCATATTTTCGCGCGTCGGATGCACCCGGTTTGTCAAAAACACCACAAAAAGCTGCCGGTCCGGATCGATCCAAATCGAAGTGCCGGTAAATCCCGTATGCCCAAAAGCATGCGCCGAAAAATAATGCCCGCTCGAACCTCCTTCGGTCGGCACCGCCCACCCCAGCGTCCGCGTCCCACTGGAAAGTTGCTGCGGCGTCGTGAACTGCGCAACCGTCGCGCGCCGCAAAATTCGCTCGTGCCCGTAAACGCCGCCGTTCAGCAGCATCTGGCAAAACGCCGCCAGATCCGGCGCCGTGCTGAAAATCCCCGCGTGTCCTGAAACCCCGCCGATCGCAAACGCGTTTTCATCGTGGACTTCGCCTTGCACCAACCGGTGCCGCAAATTATTGTCAATCTCCGTCGGCGCAACCGCCGGCCAAAGTTTTTTTGGCGGCCGGTACATCGTGTCCTTCATTCCCAGCGGCGAAAAAATATACTCATGCGCCAAACCGTCCAGCTTCCTTCCCGTCAATCGCTCGATCATTTCCGCCATCAAAATAATTCCTAGGTCCGAATACACTTCTTTCGTTCCCGGCTCGTACTCCAGCGGCTCCGCAAAAATCTTCTCGAGCGAATCCTGCTTGCTCCTCGACGTTCGCCAATATTCTTTGAACGGCGGCAACCCGGAAGTGTGCGTTAGCAAATGCCGCACCGTCACGCGATGCCGCCACTCCGCATTCGGACCGCTGGCCCACTCCGGCAAATACCGCTCGATCTTCGCATCCAAATCGAGCGGTACGCCGAAATCACCCTCGGCTAGTTTTGCCACCAGCGTCGTCGTCGCCGTCACTTTCGTCAGCGACGCAATGTCATACATCGTGTTCGGAGCTACCGCCGCGGCCTTTCTGTCATAACTCAATTTGCCGAACGCGTGCAACGCCACTTTCCCGCGAAATCCAACCGCCAGCGTCGCACCGGGAAACGCCTTGTCCGCGATGGCTTTCTCGATCACGTCGCAAGCTGGCTGCAATTGCGCTTCGCCGCGAACATCCATCGGCTGCCAGGTCATCGCATTGGCCGGCAATTCCATTCCAAATCCCGCTTGCAAGTTCACGCCCGGAATCGTCACCGGCAATTTCCCGCGCACCGGAATTTCACCCAACAGCGCGCGCGCCACGGAAATCTGCGCGACGTCGCTGATTCCAAACGCCGCCAGCCACGTCTCCGCCTGCGGAAACCGCTCAATCAAATACGGGCTTCCAAATCCCATCGTGATCACCGGCTTGCCCGATTTGTAAACTTGTTCCGCCAACGCCGCTTGCTCCGCGGGCACATCCACGTTTCCCTTGCGATCGCTCACGCGCACAAAGAGCGCCAGAATCGCGACATCGTAAGTTTCCGGGGGCGGCAATTTCAGAATCGAAGCGTTCACAAATCGTGTGTCCGCCCGCAGCGTGGTCAGCGAATCGAATCGCGCGCGCAGCTCACGCTCCAGATCTTCCCCCGGATACGGCTCCGGATCCGCGTAAAACGCCAGCAGCAGCGCGCGCGCCGGCTTTGTGCCGTCCAGCGGCAAACGGTGCGGCGTGTCGCGCAGCAGCGTCACGCCGCGGTCGGAAATCTCCTGCGCTTCGTTTTGCCAGGCAGCGCTGCCGAATTTGTGATTCAGCGCATTTACGTCCACGAGCCGAGACGTATTCAGTCCAAGGCGCGCTTTCGCCTCGAGGATGCGCCGCACCGACGCGTCGAGATGCTCTAAGGGAATTCGCCCGGACTTCACTGCGGCCTGCAACGCTTCGAATGCCGCATCCGAAACCGGCGGCATCAGCAAGCAATCAGCTCCCGCCACCACCGCCCGCACCGCCGCTTCTCCCGGCGCGAAGCGCACCGTGATTCCGCCCATGTCCATCGCGTCGGTAACGACCAATCCTTGAAATCCAAGTTGTTTGCGCAGCACCTCAGTGAGGATGTTGTGTGAAAGCGTCGCGGGCGTGTTGGGATCGGGTTCGAGCGCGGGAACATTCAGATGCCCGGTCATGATGCTATCGACTTGCGTGGAGATCGCCGCTCGGAAGGGAACTAGCTCAAGATGGTCCAGGCGAGCGCGGTCGGCGCGAATCACCGGCAGATCGATGTGCGAATCAGCAGCGGTATCGCCGTGGCCGGGGAAGTGTTTCGCCGTAGCCAGGCCGCCATTTTCTTGCACGCCGCGAACGAATTCGCTAACAAATTCCGCGACGCGCGCCGGGTCTTCGCCGAACGATCGCGTATTGATAATCGGATTTCCCGGATTATTGTTTACATCTGCGTCCGGCGCATAAATCCAATGAACTCCAACGGCGCGTGCTTCCCGCGCCGTGATTTTGCCCATGGTGTAAGCGTCTTTCAGATTTCCGCCGGCCGCGAGCGCCATGGCCGTCGGAAAAGACGTGCCTTCATCCAAACGCATGGCCGTGCCGCGTTCGAAATCCGCGCCAATCAGCAGCGGCAGTTTTGACTTGGCCTGGAGCTGATTGTTCAGCACCGCCGTCGGATAAGCCTGGCTCTTCACGATTCCCAGCGGCGATCCATGCGTGATGTTGATGAAGCCACCGACGTGCAGATCGGTCACATCGTGCAGCATCTGCCGGTAAGCCGGCGTGTCCGTGGCCGTTAAACTCCCGTGGTAGGTAGTGAAAAGAAGCTGGCCAATCTTTTCGTCCACCGTCATTTTGCGCAGGGTGGTTTCCACCCAGGCGTTCGCGGCGGGCGACAATTTCTTTGGCCCCTTCTTTGCGGGAAGTGCGTTTTCTTTGCCGGCGGTTTTTTTTGCCGACGGGGCGCCGCTCTGGCTGCTTGCGTTATGGGCCATAAGGAGAACGATTGAGACTGGAATCAAAAGCAAAAAACGGACGCGGCGTCCATCCATCGGCTAGAATCCCCCATTGGCCGCCCGCAGTCTGCATTTATTCATAGCACACGCACCGCGCGCTCTCAACGCAGCTTGGGCCAGCGCGTTCCAGAATATCATTGTATGGTTGCCGTACCAGGGTAGAGAAGATCGGCATGGAGAAGCCATCTGCGATTGCAGATAAATGAGCATCCAAACATGCGGTGATTGCAACACAATAGGTTGAGATTCTTCGGGCATCTTCTTCCTTCTTCCCTCAGAATGACAATCGTGGCTTTCTGTGGACAGTCAGAGGGGGACCATTTGACCGGCTTGAAGCGTGCGCATTTCATTTTTGTCCATTTTACTATTTTTGTTGCGATCCTCTCGCCGGGACCTTTGCGCGCGCGCGCGTCGAGACATTCTGGTCACGCCGCGCGAGTGCAAACCGGCCTCGATGTTCTCGAAGTGCAAAAGTTCGCGCCCCTTCGTGGCAAGCATGTTGGTATCATCACCAATCACACCGGCCTCGATTCCGAAGGGCGCAGCACCGTTGACGTTTTGTCGCACGCCGCTAGCGTGCAACTTGTGGCCCTGTTCAGTCCGGAACACGGCCTGGCCGGCCGCAACGATGAAAAGATCGCTTCGACCAAAGATCCCTCGACCGGCCTCCCGGTTTATAGCCTCTACGGTGAAACACTTCGTCCTACCGACGAAATGCTGAAAGGCATCGACGCGCTGGTCTTCGACGTTCAGGAAGCAGGCGTGCGTTTCTACACCTACACCGTGACGATGGCGTATTGCATGGAGGAAGCCGCCAAACGCAACATTGCGTTTTTCGTGCTCGATCGACCGAATCTGTTGGGCGGAGAAATTACCGAAGGTCCGATGCTCGATGCGGATAAGACGAATTTCGTCGCGTATTTTCCGTTGCCGGTGCGCTACGGGCTGACGATCGGAGAGCTCGCGCAGTTCTTCAATGCGGAAAATCATATCGGGGTCGACCTGCACGTCATTACCATGCGGAATTGGCATCGCAATTATTTCTTTGAGAGCACCGGCATCAAATGGATTCCTCCCTCGCCGAATCTTCGTACCATCAAAGGCTCCATCCTTTACCCGGGGATCGAGATTCTCCAGAATGCCGGAGTCTCGGTGGGACGCGGCACACAGACTCCGTTCGAGGAATTTGGAGCCCCGTGGCTGAACGGCGATGAAGTGGCGGCAGCGCTGAACGCGCGAAATCTTCCGGGCGTGCATTTTGCCGGGCAGCCCTTCATTCCCATTGCCGGACTTTACAGCGGACAACGCTGCGGCGGCGTGTCCATTAGGATTACGGACCGCTTCAAAGTGCGCTCGATGCGCATGGGACTGGAAATCGCGGCGATTCTCGAGAAGCTGTACCCCAAACAGTTTGACGTGTCCAAGCTGATCGAACTCGTCGGCAATTCCGACACTATCCAGCAATTGCAGGCTGGTGTGGCGCCGGAAAAAATTGTTGCCAGCTGGTCTGACAGCCTCACGGCGTTCGACCAAACGCGCCGTAAGTATTTCTTGTACAAATAGAAACGTTTTCAGTCGTCGGTTCTGCTTGCGCCAAATCGGAGAATCTAATCGCCCTGGTAGGGGAATTATTCCAAAAAGAGAACGTTAGCGAATGGGCTGGCTGTTTGGTTGTCGCCAGGAGAGCGTAAGACTCGAGTGCGCCAGCCCGAGAAATAGGTTTCCTTACCTTCCTTACCATGCGGGCTGGTTTGTGAATCATTACCGGCGTATTATGAGCCGGAGTCAGTGTCCCTCTAGAAAGCTCCGCTGCCAGGTAAACCGCTTTTTAGGAAAGGGGTGCGTCCGTGAAAAGGGCCCCTGAATTTTTGTTGTGTCTCCTGTGCCTCCTCTTTTTACTAAGCTCTGAGCCCGCTTGGGCCCAACAGGGCTTCGGCGAGGTTGCTTTCAAGAATTCGGGCCCAGCTGCTGCGCAGGCTGATTTCCTTCTCGGGCTGGCTCAGCTCCACGATTTCGAATACGACGATGCCGCCGAACACTTCCGCAAGGCCCAGCAGATCGCCCCTGATTTCGCCCTCGCTTATTGGGGCGAAGCCATGACGCAAAGCCATCCGGTGTGGCATGAGGAAGATGTCCAAGCCGGCCGCGAGATTCTCAATCGCCTGGCGCCCACGCCAGAGGCGCGGCTCGCCAAAGCTCCCACCGAGCGGGAAAAACTCTACCTCCACAGCGTCGATGTCCTTTTGGGCGAGGGCACCAAGGGGGAACGCGACCGCGGGTACGAATCCGTGCTGGCCGAAGTGCACCGCAAATTTCCCGACGATGTGGATGGCGCCGCTTTCTATGCGCTTGCGATCCTCGGCACCGCCGAGCGCGGCCGCGATTTTCCAACCTACATGCGCGCCGCCGCTGTCCTCGAGGAGGTTTTCCCGCAACATCCCCGCCATCCCGGCGTCGTCCACTATCTGATTCATTCTTACGACGATTCCGTCCACGCACCGCTCGGTCTGCGTGCGGCCCGGATCTACGCGAAGGTTGCTCCGGACGCCGCTCACGCCCAGCATATGACTTCGCACATCTTCCTGGCACTTGGCATGTGGGATGAAGTGGTCAAGGCCAATGAAACCGCAATGGCCGTAGTCAACAGCGCCCGCGAGAAAAAGGGAATGGTACCGGCCTGGTGCGGGCACATCAACGAATGGCTTGAGTATGGCTACCTGCAGCAAGGGAGTGTCGAAAATGCGCGGCGCATCCTCGATGGCTGTCGCCAGACGGCTGAGAAGGCGGCAGTGGCGGCCTCCGATCCGAAAAGTCCGGCGCATGCCAGGATGTCGGGGATGATGATGTCCGGCATGACACCTGCCATGATGTTGGCCGGATCCTACGCCGAGATGCGCGCCCACTTTCTCATCGACACCCAGCTTTGGAGCGACGACGCGGCCCGCTGGACCTTGCCGCCCGGCGACGATCCCTTCGCACAACTGACTTTTGATTACACCAATGCACTCGCGGCACTCCAGCTAGGCGATCTTGCTGGCGCGCGCGCTTTGACACCCCATGTGGAGAGCGACGGGCAGCGCGCCATAGCCTGGATCAAAGAACACCAGATGGAAGATCAAGGAATGAGCGAGCGGACGCCCCTGTTCACCGCGCAATTGCGCGCTCTGCTGATTTCCGCCGAAGGCAAGACCCAGGATGCCCTCAGAGAGCTCCAGCGCGTCGCCGCAAAAGAACACGCCCTGCCGCTTGAATTCGGCCCGCCCTCCATTGAAAAGCCCACTGATGAGCTCGTGGGGGAGCTCTTGCTGCAACTCCATCGTCCTTCTGAAGCGCGCGAAGCTTTCCGGACGGCTCTGGCGCGCGCGCCCGGCCGAAGGCCCGTGGTGGAAGCCCTCGCGCGCACGGACAAGGAAATCATTGCCGCGGCGGGCAAGGAGGGCGTCAAGCAGCCCGCCGTCAACAATCCTGACCAGAAGCACTGAAACCGGGCATCCGAAATTCTTGGACCTAGTAGCTAGACGTTCCAGATGTGATAGATTGCTCCACTATGCGCATTGTATCGTTGCTGCCTTCGGCTACGGAGATTCTGTTTGCGATGGGGCTGGACCGCGAAATCGTGGGTGTGAGCCACGAGTGCGATTTCCCTCCGGCGGCGCGAACCAAGCCGGTAGTGATTCATTCGCGGCTGCCGCACGATGCTTCGCCGGCGGAAATTGACGGGTTGGTGAGCGAGTATGTTCATCGCGGCGAAAGTTTGTACGCTGTCGAAGCGGAAAAGCTGACGGAGCTAGCGCCGGATCTGATTGTCACGCAGGCTTTGTGCCACGTTTGCGCGGCGTCGCCTGATGATCTGGCTACGGCGCTGGCGCGGTTGGCACGGCGGCCGGAGGTTCTTTGCCTGAATCCGCAAGATTTGGGCGACGTGTGGCGCGACATTCTCTTGGTGGGAGAAGCATGCTGCCGCGGCCCACAAGCGGAAACCCTGGTGGAGCAGATCGGCGCGCGGCTCGGGGCATTGCAGCGGCAATTGCTGCCAGCGGCGGAGCGTCCTCGCGTGGCGTTCCTCGAATGGCTGCAACCGTTCTACGTTGGCGGGCATTGGATTCCGGAGATGATTGACGCGGCGGATGGAGTCGATGTTTTGGGCAAAGTCCGAAGGCCTTCTTTCCGCGTGCACTTGCAAGAGGTCATCGAAGCGGAACCGGAGATTCTCTTGATCGCTCCTTGCGGGTACAGCGCACAGAGGGGAAGCGAG
>Ga0307478_10000289_pt1 | contig 54676 bp, 45 predicted proteins | sample atmos_gasesECM4C_2_FD_203713 | JGI IMG/M metagenome (GOLD analysis project Ga0307478, IMG submission 203713) | Hardwood forest soil microbial communities from Morgan-Monroe State Forest, Indiana, United States - atmos_gasesECM4C_05 | ecosystem: Environmental > Terrestrial > Soil > Temperate...
GTCTTTATCCGCGACGAAATTCCTCCAGCATCTCCGGATCGATGTTACCGCCGCTGACGATGGCCACGGCAAGTTTTGTCTTGGGCAACTCGGCGGCATGGAAAATGAATCCGGCCGTCGCGACTGCCCCGCTTGGCTCAGCCTGGGTTGCAGGATTTTCATTTAAGTATTTCGCGGCCTGCCGAATCTCATCCTCTGTCACCGTGATGATGTCGTCCACATAGCGGCGAATGTGCTCGAAATTTATGGCGCCAATACTCTGCGTGCGCAGCCCGTCGGCCATGGTGCGTGAGACCTCGGCAGCAGGGAACTGAACGATCTTCCCAGTGCGAAAGCTCGCCTGTGCATCGCCCGCCAGTTCCGGTTCCACGCCGATCACCGTCACCGCGGGCTTGCTCAACTTAATGGCAGTAGCAACTCCACTGATCATCCCTCCACCACCCACGGGGGCAAGTACCATGTCGACCTCTGGCAGGTCCTCGAGAATCTCCAGTCCAATCGTGCCCTGGCCCGCGATGATGTGCTCGTCGTTGTAAGGCGGGACAATCACATATCCATGTTGTCCTGCGAGCTCTTCGGCTTTGATCTGCCGCTCGGCGCTGCCAGGTCCAACCGTGACAATCTCAGCGCCAAGTTCCGCCGTAGCTTCGCGCTTGATCGCGGGAGCATTGTCTGGCATCACAATGACCGCCCGTACGCCCAATGCCCGCGCCGCGTAAGCGACGCCCTGCGCGTGATTACCGCTGGAGTAGGTAATCACCCCGCGCTTGCGGTCTTCTTCCGGGATCGACGCGATCTTGTTATACGCTCCACGAAGTTTGAACGCGCCGATGGGCTGCTGGTTTTCCGGCTTGAGAAAAAGCCGTCGTGGGTCCGCGTCACAGAGTTTGAATTCGATCAGCGGAGTATGGACTGTGACGCCATGCAGGCGCGTGCGGGCAGAGCGGATGTTGGAGAGGGTGACCATAGAGTCAATTATCGCCCAGTTTCCTAAAGTACCGCGAGCAGAGAAACTTGACATCATGATGTCCAACATCGTAGCATCATGATGTGAGAACTACTCTTACGCTCGATGACGACGTGACGGCCCTGCTGAACAAGGAAGCGCGCAGGTCCGGCGAACCTTTCAAACAGATAGTGAACCGCCTCCTGCGATTGGGATTAATGGCATCGAAGCAACCTACGCCAAAACCATTCAAGGTGACACCGATCAATCTCGGACTGCCTCGAGATTTCGATAAAGTGGAAGATTTAATCGAGTACCTTGAAGGTCCGGACCACCGGTGATCGTCTGCGACGCAAACCTTCTGATTTACTCCTATAATACTGGCTCGTCCCGTCACGCCAAGGCCCGCGCATGGCTGGAAGAAATCTTCTCTGGGATCGAAGTGGTGGGACTTCCATGGCAGGCCGCTTCTGCTTTCTTGCGGGTGATGACGAACAGGAAGTTGCCCGGAGAGTGCTTTAACCCGGCGCAAGCTACCCAGATTGTTGATCTTTGGCTGACCCGCCCCAATGTACGCGTGCTAATACCGGGAGATCACTATTGGCCGCTATTTCGACGGATGTTGATCGAAGGACAGGCGTCAGGGGCGCTGGTACGCGATGCGGAGATTGCTGCATTGACGCTTGAATATGGAGGGGTGCTTTATACGGCGGACCGGGACTTCGCCAGGTTTCCGGGGCTCCGGTGGAAAAATCCGCTGGAGTAGGATGGGGACTCGATCCGACTAGCCCCAAATTGCCCCTTCGATCTTCGTCGTGGCGTCCTCCGACGTGGGCAGCGCATTCCAACCTGGTATGCCGCGCGAAGTCAAATCTCCAAAATCACCGGCATAATCAGCGGCCGCTTCTGCGTCTGCTTCGAAATATATCGTTTCAAGTCAGCGCGGATTTTTTCTTTGATCACGCCGTAGTCAGCCTTTTCTTCTTCACTCGAGTGCGCCAGCGTATCCTCGACGATGCGTCTCGCCCCCTCCAGCAACCCGTTATCTCCCGGATTAAAGCCGCGGGTCACGATCTCCGGCGTAGTCTCCACGCGGCCGGAAAGTTTGTTGATGGCGATGATGGGCAGCACGATGCCGTCTTCGCTCAGGTGCCGCCGATCCTTAATAATTAGATCTTCCACCACATCCGTCCGCGAACCAGAATCGATGCAGACCCGTCCCACGTTTACTTTTCCCGACTTACGCGCACCCTGCTCGTCGAAATCCAAAACTTCGCCGCTCTCAATCAGCATCACCTTACCCACTGATCCCTGCATCGATGCGGCCATTTCCGCGTGCAACTTTAACTGCCGGTATTCGCCGTGCACCGGAATAAAAAACTTGGGCTTCACCAGGTTGATGATCAACTTGAGTTCGTCCTGGCTGGCGTGCCCGCTGACGTGAACCGGCGGATACGAGCCATCGTCATAGATCACGTGCGCTTCCCGGCGAAATAGATGATCGATCATGCGGTAAATCGTCTTCTCATTGCCGGGGATGATGCGCGACGAGAGCACGACCGTGTCGCCCTTCTCGATCTTGGCGTGCTTGTGATTGTCCACCGCTGCGCGCGACAGCGCCGACATCGGTTCGCCCTGGGTTCCGCTGATCATCACACAAACTTTTTCCGGCGGAAAATTCTTCATCTCTCCGGGATTTATCACCAGACCTTCGGGAATTTCCAGGTATCCCAAATCCTCGGCGATTTCAGCGGAGTTGTTCATCGAACGCCCGATGAACGCAACTTTGCGCCGGTGCTGGTGAGCCAGTTCAACCGCCAACCGGATGCGGTGAATCGAAGAAGAGAAGCACGAAATGAACAGCCGCCGTTGCGTGTGCGCAAAGACCTCGTCAAACTTGCGCCGCACCGCGCGCTCGCTGGGCGTGTACCCTTTGCGCTCAACGTTGGTCGAATCCTGAAACAGCGCCAGCACGCCCTGCTTGCCGTATTCGGCGAACGCATGCAGATCGAAAAGATGATTGTCCGTCGGCGTGGGATCCACTTTGAAGTCGCCGGTATGGATGATCACGCCCAGCGGAGTATGAATCGCCAGCGCGACGCAATCCACCAAACTATGCGTCACCCGAATCGGATGAATGGTGAACACACCCGCCTTGAATCGTTCGCCGGCATGAATCTCGCGCAGGTCAGCATCGTCGAGCAACCCGTGCTCGTCGAGCTTGTCCTCGACATACGCCAGCGTAAACTCCGTCCCCCACACCGGAACGTTGAGCTCAGAAAGAATCCACGGCAGTGCGCCAATGTGGTCCTCGTGCCCATGGGTGAGAATGATCCCGCGAACCCGCTGCCGGTTTTCGATGAGATAAGAGATGTCGGGAACAACGATGTCGACGCCGAGCAATTCAGCTTCGGGGAACATCAGGCCCGCGTCGATGACGATGATGTCATCGCCCCAGCGCACTGCCATGCAGTTCATGCCGAACTCGCCGAGGCCCCCGAGGGGGACTACCTGCAATTTTCCACTTGGCATTATTTTTGAAGTAACAGCAATGCTAGCACACAGATGGCACGAACCTTCGGCGCGCAGAAGAACTTCTGGTCAGGGCTTGATAGTGCCTAAACTTTCAGACGCCACCTACAGCGCTCGACCGATGGCTTTCCCCGCTGCTCTGAGTTAAGGTTAACTGAATGGATGACGCGCAACCCAAATCCTGGCTTCGCGGCCGCATCGAGAAGGCACTCAACAAAGGCCTTACTCGCGCCTACTCCACGGTGCAGGTCGATCCCGACAAATTTTTGCTGCAGCTGCGTACCGCCTACAGAATGCCGATTAGCGGCTATCACGGCGTGTATTCGCTCGAAATGGGCGAACTCGATGTCGTAGCCGACGAGATTATTCGCAGCGGCATGAAGCTGGCCGCAGTCGAGGGCGCGGGCTTCGGCCTCGGGGGATTGATCACGATTTTCCCTGATCTCGGCATTCTTTCCGCCATCACCATGCGCACCATCCAGAAGCTCAGCTTGGTTTACGGTTTTCAGTTCAATACCGACCACGAGATCGCCGAACTTTGGATCGCCGCTGCCAGCGCCGCCGGAGTCGATATCAGCCGCGAACTCCTCGAAAAAGAAGTGGTCAACAAATTCGTCCCGCGCGTGATCCAGCGCATCGCCGCCCGCGCCAGCACTGAGGTCGTGGAGAAATGGGCCGGACGCGTGATCCCGCTTGCCAGTTCCGCCATTGGCGCCGCCCTCAATTACTGGTTTGTGCGCGCCTGGGGCCAGCGCGCCAAGGCTCACTTCCGCCAGCGCCATTTGCAACATCGCCAACGCTCCCGCGAAATTGCTGCACAGCCTCCGCTCATTTTGCCGGCGTCGAACCTCTAGTGCCTTCCTCACTGTGATAGAAAAAAGATGATAGAAAAAAGAATGACCACTTTTCATTGCGCTGCGATTCTTTTCGACCTCGATGGAGTCCTCGTCGATTCCACTGGCTCTGTCGATCGCCAATGGCGCATCTGGGCCCGCGAACGAGGAATTGACGAGGAGAAAGTGATTGCCATCGCGCACGGTGTGCGCGCTCTCGAAGTAATCCGCACCGTAGCGCCGCATCTTGATGCCGAAGCCGAAGTCACCAAACTCGAAAACCGAGAAGCCGCCGATCACGACGGGGTCGTTGTGATGCCGGGCGCCATCGATCTTGTACGCTCCATTCCCGCCGATCACTGGGGAGTGGTTACCTCAGGAAGACATCGTCTTGCCAGCTCACGCCTTGAGCTTGCTGGTGTCCCCACACCCAAGGTGATGATCGCCGCCGACAACGTCGAACACGGAAAGCCGCATCCCGAGCCGTATTTGAAAGGCGCTGCGGCGCTGGGCGTCGCCCCGCAGCAATGTCTGGTAATCGAAGACGCACCCGCCGGAATCCGCGCCGCGCACGCCGGCGGGATGAAAGTGATTGGCCTGACCAGCACGTATCAAGCATCAGCGCTACGTGAAGCCGATGCAATCGTGCAGAAGCTAGCGCAGATCAAACTTGTTTCCGCCGAAGGCAAGCTCACCGTAAACCTCGTGTGAGCTTTCAGAAAAGCCTTTGTCATTCCGAACGCAGGCGAAGCCGCGCCCAAGCGCGGCGAGACAAGAGAGGAATCTGCTGTGGGGCTGAATCTACGAAGCAAATCGGCCAACCGCTACCTCAACCAATCTTCCAACCCTGTCCCCCGATCCGTCTTCTCGTCCCTGTATTTCACAATCACGGGCGTATATAAAGAGATACCCAACTCCGCCGCTCCGCCCTTCTTCACCGCTCGCGCCCCCGGCACCACCACCGCGCCTTCCGGAACTTCGAGCGGCGCTTCCGCCGTAGCGCGGTACACTTCGTCGCGAACCAAATCGTACAGCGGCGTCGATCGCGTCAGAATCGTTCCGGCGCCCAACACCGCCCGCGCACGCACCAGCGTGCCTTCGTAAATCCCGCAATTGCCGCCCACCAGCACGTCATCTTCAATAATCACGGGCGCGGCATTCACCGGTTCGAGTACTCCGCCTACCTGTGCGGCGGCGCTCAAATGCACCCGCTTGCCCACCTGCGCGCACGACCCCACCAGCGCATGCGAATCCACCATCGTGCCCTCATCCACATAAGCGCCCACATTAATGAACATCGGCGGCATGCAGATGACCGATGGCGCAACGTACGCTCCCAGCCGCACCGAAGACCCGCCGGGAACAATGCGCACGCGGTCTGCCACGGAAAAATGCCGCGCCGGGAACGTGTCCTTATCCACGAATGTAAGCGCAGCACATCCCGTCTCCGCCAATTCGCCCAGCCGGAATCCCAACAGTATGCCGTGTTTCACCCATGCGTTTACCACCCATCGGCTGTCGATCTTTTCCGCCGCGCGGATCTTGCCCTGAGTCAGCGCGTCGCGGAATTCAAGAAACACCGACCGAGCCTCGGGATTATGCTCGACCTCGCCCAAAGCCGCGAGACGCTCGACGGAGGTTTTGAGGGATTGCATGGGAATTGACGATTGTTGATTGCTAGTTGCCAACTGCTAATTGCTAATTGCCGAGAAAGATCACACATGCCATGAAATCAGCAATCAAAAATCAGCAATCGCCTCTAAACGCATTTGCACTCACTCCGAATCAACACCCCGGTCATCCCATGTGCGGTCTCGCGTCCCAACGTCACCGTCGCATAGGGACCGTGCCAGCGCGAGTGGTTGGCGTCGTGCCCTGCAGGACGCCCCTTGCCCTGATTGCATTGCCCGCACGATCCGCGATGGAGCACGATCTTATGGGGCCCTGCCGACCAATTCTCGTAAATGTAGAATTCCGCCGCATCGGGCGCGGGCGTGGCTGGCTTTGCGATCAGTCCAACCTCAGTCGCAATCCTCTGCAGCTTCGCTCGCGTATCGCGGCGCATCGGCAGCATCGGCAAGCGGTAGTTCTCTTCAATCCTGCCCATCATCGCGAGCACCGCCTTCACCGGCAATGGATTCGATTCGATGAAATTCCCCTGCATCAAACTCAAATATTTGCGATGAATGCTTCGCGCCGTGCTCCAGTCATTATTGAGTGCAGCCCGCGTCATGCTCGCCATCTCGTGCGGAATTTCATTGGACGCAACCGAAACGATTCCGACCCCGCCGAGCGCGATCACCGGCAGAGTGATGGCGTCGTCTCCAGAAAACACCAGAAATGTCTCCGGCACAGCATTAATCGCTTCGGCAATCTGCGCCATGTTGCCGCTGGCTTCCTTGACGCCCACAATATTCGGAATCTCGGCCAGCCGCGCCAGCGTCGCCGGTTCAATGTTCACCCCCGTACGGCCGGGAATGTTGTAAAGCACAATCGGCTTGCCGCTCGCAGCCTCGGCAATCGCTTTGAAGTGCCGGTACTGCCCCTCCTGCGTAGGTTTGTTGTAATAAGGAGAGGCTGTGAGGATCGCGTCAACCCCCGGCCGCGCCGCAACTTCCTTGGCCTTCTCGACGGCGTCGTGCGTGGAGTTCGATGTCGCCCCCGCCATAATCGGCACCCGCCCCGCTGCCACTTCCACCGTTACATCGATCACATACAGCCACTCGTCGTGCGTGAGTGTGGGCGTCTCGCCAGTAGTTCCGCAGGGAACGAGAAAATCGATGCCAGACTCCACCTGCCACGCCACCAGATTGCGCAGGGCAACATCGTCAACAGAACCATCCGGATGAAACGGAGTGACGAGCGCGGTGCCGCAGCCACGGAGTTGCATCCTAATAAGATAACGCGAATAAGCTTGTTGAGGGAACGGGCAAAAGAGAGAGGTTTGAGAAGTGCTGCAGTTCGGCCTGTTTACGGAGTGGTGTCATCCTGAGCGGAGCCGTTTTTCAGGCGGAGCGAAGGACCTCCGCCTTCACCGGCCTGACGCGTAAGCCAAATGCACCGCACCGATCTTTACGCTACAACTCCCGCCAAACATCCTTAAACTCGTAAAACCCCTTCTTGCCCGCAATCCACTCCGCCGCTCGCACTGCCCCTTCGGCAAACCCCCGGCGGGATTTGGCGTCGTGACACAGATAAATCCGGTCCGCTGCAGACTCGAGCACGACCTCATGCATGCCCACCACGTCGCCTTCGCGAAAAGAAGTAATCTCGAGGCCCTCATCCCCGCTCTTGCCACTCGCATCTTGGATCACGCGTTGGATGGCCATCGCAGTTCCTGAGGGCGCGTCTTTTTTCTGAGCATGATGCCGCTCGAAAATCTGTCCAGAATAATCGTGGCGCAAGGCCGCCGCGGCCGCTCGCGCGACCTCGAGAAACAGATTTACACCGATCGAGAAATTTGCCCCATAGACAAACCCTGTCTCGCGGCTCTCGACCAATTTTCGAACGCGATCGACCTCCGCATGCCAGCCTGTTGTGCCGACCACCATATTCTTACCTGCGCCAACGCAGGCTTCGATATTGGCGATCACGCAAGAAGGGTTTGTGAAGTCGATTACGGCATCGATTTCATGAAGCTTTTCCGCGGTTAGAGCCGCGCCGCCAATATTTTCTGCGGCACCCACCACGCGCACATGATGGCGGCGCTGGCCCGCCACTTCCGCTGTCAGCGATCCCGTTTTGCCCCGGCCGAGAATCAGCAAATTCATAGCTCGAGAAAGACCGTTAAACGCAAGTTCGCAAAGAAAAATCGCGAAGAACGCAAATATGACCTCGATCAACTTTGCGCCTTCGCGATATATTAACGTTCTTTGCGGTTTATTGCTGTTTTGTCATCTTATTTTACGCAAAAACTTCCGGGTCCAGCTCCGAAAAAAAAGTATTGTGCAGCCGCTGGATTACCACGGGAACTTCATCTTCCTCGATCACAAACGTCAGATTAATCTCCGACGCGCCCTGCGAGATCATGCGAATCTTTTTATCCTTCAACTCACCGAACACCAGAGCGGCGATACCCGGCTTGTCCCGCAAACTCTCGCCCACCAGGCACACAATCGCCTTGCGCCCCTCATATTTCACGTCGGCCATCTTGGCCAGATCCGCCGCCAGCGCGGGAATCGCGTTGTTCGAATCGACGGTAAGTGAGACGCTGACCTCCGAGGTCGAGACCACATCGATTGCAACTTTGTGCCGGTCAAACGCCTCGAAGATGTTACGTAGAAAACCATGCGCCAGCAGCATGCGCGGCGCGGCCACATCCACAATGGTGATGCGCTTCTTGACCGCAATCGCCTTGAAAATGTTCTTACCCTGCGGCGCGCGCGTGATAATTTTCGTTCCTTCACAGGAGGGATTCCGCGAATTCAGCACGAACACTGGTATGTTTTTTTGAATCGCGGGCAATACCGTCGCTGGATGCAGCACCTTCGCGCCGAAATACGCCAGCTCCGCAGCCTCATCAAAACTGATCACCTTGATGCGCCGCGCCTCCGGACAAATACGCGGATCCGTCGTCAAAATTCCGTCGACGTCAGTCCATATCTCGATCCGCTCAGCACCCAGCCCCGCGCCCACAATCGCCGCCGAAAAATCCGAGCCGCCGCGTCCAATGGTCGTGGTAACCCCCGACCGGTTCGCGCCAATGAATCCGCCCATCACCGGAACCTGCCCGGCGTCGAGCAGAGGCCGCACCTTGGCTTGCAGATTTCGGTTGGTCTCTCCCTCCTGCGGCACCGCCTCGGTAAAGTTGTTGTCGGTAACCAGAATATCCCGCGAATCGACGTGCACACCGTTCAAGCCCAGCGCCGAAAACGCCGCTGCCACCATTCTGCTGGAAAGCATTTCTCCGAAGGCCGCGACATGGTCGGTGGTTCGCGGCGTCAGTTCGCCAACCGCCGAAATCCCGCGCAGCAATTCATCCAGTGCTTCGAAATCCGCTCCCAGTTCGCCGTGAAAATCCGTAAACAGAGCCGTGCCCAGCAATTCGCTGGCGGTGTTATAGTGCCGCTCCTGCAGCGACCGGCAAAGTTTCAGCGCAGTCTTGCGCTCTCCCTCACCGGCAGCGCGCGCCATGGTCAGCAAAGTGTCGGTCACCTTGGCCATCGCGCTCACCACCACCACCGGCTTTTGCGGCAGCCGTTGTTTCACGATCGCCGCGACCCGCTCAATGGCTCGCGCATCTTCCACCGAAGTCCCGCCAAATTTCATGACGATCATCGGCGCGGCTTCCTCAATAAATTCAAGGCGGAATTATTACGTTGGGCAGGGTGGGACTTCATCCGAAGTGGCCCCAGGCTGAACGAAAAATGCGGTCGACACAATTCCTTTTCCATCCAGTTGTCCCAAGTTTTCAGCGTTTCCTCTTCGTTTTCACCGAAGACACGTTGAAGTAGACTCTTTGGATTCTAACAGCCGCGATTCTCCCATCGTTTCGGAAATGCCGAAACGAACATGCAGTCTGTCATCCCGAGCAACGCGAGGGATCTTGGTTTCTGCCTGCGCCGCCTTGCGGCTGCGGCAAACACCAAGATCCCTCGCTTCGCTCGGGACGACAAATCTAGCTTCAAGAATTATTTCGGTCGCCCGACCTGGTTGCCGAGCACATACTCATTCAGCGGCCCAAACTTCCGCTTCTCCGCGTAGAGCCGCCAGCGCCGGAAAACAATTCGCAAGCTGGCCATCACCGGGATGGAAAGAAAAATCCCTAGAATCCCCGCCACCTCACCGCCCGCCATCACTCCAAAAATAGCCGCCAGGGGATGCAGTTCCATACTTTGACCCATAATGCGTGGGGAGTTCACATAGTCCTGAACCAGCCGCCACACGCCGAGAAACACGATCAGCGCCAGCCAGTGCGTGTACCCCATCAGCAACGCCACGCCTATGATGACCATCGCGCCCGCCAGTGGCCCCACGACCGGAACAAATTCCATCAGGCCGCCCAGCGTTCCCAGCACTAGCGCATAAGGCATGCGCATCAGAGCGAGAACCGCCGAATAAGCCAGCAGCGTAAGTGCGGCCAGACTCAGTTGCGCCCGGATGAAATGCGCCAGCATCTGATTCAGATCGCTGAGCACTCCCTGCAGCAGCTCGCGTTGCGGTCGCGACTGCACCAACGCCAGCAAAATTTCGCTGAACGCGCGTCCATCTTTCAAGAAAAAGATCGACAGCAGCGGCACGATTACCAGCAACCATGCTTGCTTCGCCACGTCGGCCACGTGCAGGCCAACATTTTTCGCGAGTTGTGTAATCTCATTGCCATGACTTGCTAGATAGTCGCGTAGCAGTTCCACTATGCGTCGGTTCCAGCCGTGCTCCGTCTCCAGTTGTTCCGCAATCTGCCCCGAACTTAGTTGCGTGATGTTCGGCAGCGATTGGCTGAGGCGCGCGCTTTCGCGCCCAATCCTTGGCCCCATGGAGACGAAAAACAGAACCACCAGGCCCAGCAGCAACGAATAAATAATGGCAATCGCCAGCACCCGCCCGCGTACCAGCTTTTCCAAATTCGATACAATGGGGCTCATCAGATAGGCGAAAAAAATCGCAAACAGAAATGCCATCAGCGTCTGCCGCGCAACATAGAGGAACCCCAACCCCAGCGCGAACAGCAGCACCGTGATCAGAACCCGCGCCGTACGTGCATCTGCCACCGGCAAATCTTTGCCTCTGCCGACTCCGAATCGACGGCCGCTTCTCTAATCACGCACTACTTCGGTATTCGCGTCCGCAATCAATACCCTCATCAACTTAAACTGATCCTGATCGTCCACCCACAGAGCCCAGGTGAACTCCTCGCCCTTCAGGTTCAGCCGCAGCAACTGTCGTTCGGTTCCCCGGATCGTGACTTTTTCTCTTCCCACCAGTTCCATCCGCACCCGCATCGACGTACGATCCTGCGGCACCAGCACGCCGAAATCGGCCGGATCTTTCTGACACCTCTGGGTACCGGCTTCGGGCTTGCAGTTAGTTGCCAGATAGCGCCATGCCAGAACCTCGCGATGTATAAAAAAGTTATTATCCAGAATCGCCGAAGTATTCGGCATCAGAAACGGTTGCTCGGCCGCCTTGGATGACACTGACGTCGTAATCTTTTCCAGCAAAAATTCGTTTTTCGGCGTCACCAGTAGCGAACCCCCGCCATCGCTCCACTCGTAACGCAGCAACTCTCCGTTGCCGCTCATCTCCAGGTCAGATCTTTGTCCAGACGCGGCGGATCCTGTTTCCTGGAGTTGCGACTTCACCACGCTGACTCCATTCTCCTGCTGCACCGTGAAATTCTCGGTCACGACCCGCTGCCCTCTGACAAAGACGCCGAACGAGCCGGCATCCACCTGCTGCGGCCCGGCGGGTTTCGGCTTATCTTTCTTATCGGCGGCGTAAACTGCAACTGTAGACGCCAGAACCGCGATCACTACCAATCGTGCTTGCCCCTTTAAAGTCACTGCTTTCGTCTCCGTCTTCCCCCGCCTGATCTTTTATGATCCTGCTCCAACCCTAACGCTTGGATTACTTCCGCCGCAATCGCCGCGACCTTTTTTCCGCCGGTCTCCTGCCGATGCTGCGCCTTCAAGTAATGCGGACGCCTGGCTTCATAAAGCTCGCGAAATTTCTCCACATAACCGCTCAGCAACGGACGTTCCGCCCCTTGCCGCTCTGCCTGCTCGCCGCAGCGCTGCCACAATTCCTCCACGCTGGCATCCAGAAAAACCGTCGATACGCCTTCCGCCTCAATCAGCCTGGTATTCCGCGCAGGTACAATCGCCCCACCCCCGAGCGCCACAACCTTTTCCGGCCCTGATCGCAACTCCTTCAGCAACTCCTTCAAAGCCGCATGTTCGGCCTCGCGAAACGCTGCCTCTCCCGAGTCGCGGAAGATTTCAGCCACCGTCCGCCGTTCGCGTAGCTCGATCCGCTCATCCAGATCTTCGAACGCCCAGCCCAGTAACTTTCCCATGGCCCGGCCCACGCTGCTTTTGCCCGCGCCCATGAACCCGATTAGGATTACAGCCCGCGTTCGCAGAGCAATTCCACCCAACGCGCGCCCGCGATCAAGCGCACCAGCCCCAGCAGTTCTGGCCGGCGCCTTAGAGCGCCGTTTCCGTGGTTTGCTCTTCGCTTTTCTTATTGTTTTTCGGAACGTTTTCTGAGGTGGATTTTACCACTGAAGGTTCGCAGCACCACGGTCGACGAGACCGCTACCCGCCCCATGGTACCTGCGAAGGCACGTCCCTTGTCGACTGGAAACCAGGTGTGCGTTTTCGGTTGAAGAGGAATATCATCGTGCACTTCTCCGCGCACTGAGTGCGCGACTACATCGGCCGAGGTCCACTCCGGAATCGTAGCTTCGATATCGCCACTATGGCTGGTCAGGCGGTATTCGCCGCTGTTGCCGAAGTCGCCAATGTAATTGATTCTGCCACTGGTCGAAACCACCTGCACCAGCGGCCCGTTTACTCCCGTCAGGGTAACTTCTCCGCTTAGTGAATCGACTTCGACGTGGCCATTCTGGATGTTGTTCAGAGTCACCGCACCGTTCATCGTCTTCACGTGCACGTGCGCATCGGAGACATCGCGCACATCCACGGTCGCCCCTGGCCCCTCCAAGCTAACGTCGCCGTGCAGTTTTTCCGCGTGCAGGGAACCGGTGCTCGAATGCAAGGTCACGCTCGCGTCCGATGGAACCAGAACTTCGTAATCCACCCGCCCCGATTCGGCATCGGCGCCGGCCAGCAGGTGCGATTGAATATCGACGCGGTTCCCGGTTTGGCTGTTATCGACCTCAACCTTATCGGAATGCAACACCGCATTCACCACGACCATATTGTTCGTCGACGGCCGAACCGAGATCGATCCATAAGGATTCATGACCGAGACGCCGGCCTTCGGACCTACCGTGAAGTGGAACTCTTTCTTGCTTTCGGCCACCAGCGCGCCCGCGACCAGCACGCCAATTGCAACCATTTTCGCAGTGCGCCGGCTTACCATACGTAACTCCCCCAAGCTACCTGTTCGCCGCTCAGAAACATAAAAATCCACTTAGCGCGAATCGATCACGGCCGGTCCATGGCCATCTCGAAAAGCATCGACTTCTGTTGGTACGCATCCATCAGCGCCCGCCTCGCTTCCGGATCGTTCGGATCGTCGTTCACCGCGCTCTGCGCATCCTCAATCGATTCATTCACCCGCCGCAGGTTGTCTGCATACTCCGGTTGCATCGCCGGAGCATTCGCCGCAACTTCCTGCATCAAGTCTTCGTCGTCAAGGCCGGAGGGATTCGCAACCTGTATCGCGGAAGCATGCTTTGCCAACTGGTTGGGCAACGATTCCTGCCGCACATAGATTCCCACCAGCAACAACAGCACGGCCGCGGCCGGCACCAGCCACCGGGTCTGACCCCAGCGCGCCGTAAATGAAGGCACCACAGGTCGACGCGGTTGCGGACGAATCAGTCCTTCCTGTCTTAATTGGATTGCAATGGAATTCCAAACTCGCGGGCTGGGTTCATCCGCCGCTTGCAGCTCGCTGGCCGCCGCAACGATGCGGCTCAACTCATCCACCAGCGCCGAACAATGCGGGCAATTTCGCAGATGGGTTTTCTGCTCCACGTTCCCGCCTTCATCGATCTCGATCTCCGCCAAGCTCTCCTGCAGCTCAACGCAATTCATAACAACCTCTTCCCAAGTCTACCTGCGGCTACAAATCTTACCGCAGTTCTTGCTCTCCCGCCCCATTACTCTAGATCAGCTAACCGTACAACTCGCTAGGTACAATTGTCATCCTGAGCGTAGCCGTTCTTCAGGCGAAGCGAAGGATCTCCAGCTGAACCGTCCCAGCGCGTAAGCCCAACTGCACGCCACAACCGCCCTAACCCACCCGAGACCTCCCGACCTTCTCTGCCCGGCTCATCTTCAACAAATCCCGCAACTTCATCCGCGCCTTATGCAACTGCGACTTGCTGTTCCCGATCGAGCATCCGACCATGCTCGCGATCTCATTATGTTCGTAACCTTCGACGTCGTGCAGCACAAAAATCGTACGATAGCCGGGAGGCAGATCGCTTACCGCCCTCTGTAGCTGCAGCCGGTCAATCGATCCGGCCAACGCCACGTCGTCCGCCCCAAAATCTTTCTTCGGAGCATCGTCCTCACCGCCGCTGCCCTGCGTCGTCTCCTCCAGCGAAACCACCGGAAGACTCTTCTTTCGCAAATGCATCAAGACGACATTCACCGACAGCCGGTGCAGCCAGGTCGAAAACGCCGACTCTCCGCGAAACGTAGCAATCTTGCGGTACAGCTGCAGAAACGCTTCCTGCGCCAGGTCTTCAGCTTCGGCCGTATTCGCGGTCATTCTCAAACACAGCGAATACACTCGCCGCTTGTGCTTGTCATAAAGCACTTGGAACGCTTCCGCGTCCCCCAGCTTAGCCCGCTCGATGGCCTCGCTTTCGTTTAGTTCGATGCTTTTTTCCTGCCGGGGGTCGGTCAAGTCGCCTTTTCCGGCCGCACTCATTGGGATGCGGCTTAAATCGCTTGTGTTGTATTGTTTGCGCGGCTTTCGCGAGGATTGCAAAGGCCTCACGGTTCCAGAATAACAGAGTATTTCTACCGATCTTAGGATACCCGTCACGGGCCTCTTTCCGCTTTCAGCACCCCTCTAAAAGCCTTTGCAGTCGGAGGCTTGCACGACCCTGCCTCCCCTAGACGTTAAACCCGAACGGAAGCGAAGAGTCGCAACCTTCGCAAATCGGTATCCAGTTGGTAGACAGACAGGTCCCGTCAGGATGGAACGTCCGTTTCTGGACAGCACGGTTCCTGTAGGGACAGCCGCCCTCGGCTGTCTAGCCGAGCGTGGCGAGTTCGCCGGGCGGCACGATTCGTGTGGAGCGGACACTCTTGTCCGCTGCCTTTGACTTTGATTTTTCGTGGCAACCAATGAACGACACGCGGGCCGCAGCGGCTATGGCGCCTTTTGCAAGCTGTCCCTGCCGCCGCAACCCGCCCGACGGCTTCCCCTCAGGTTGTCATTCCGACCGGAACCGGAGCGCCAGCGACGGCGTAGCGGAGGAACCTGCTGTTTTCCGCGTTCCAGCTGAGGAATCAATAGTGCAAGAAATCCCAGCTCCAACAGAAGTTAGTACTTCACAATCGCCGCAAATGACTTCGCATCCAGCGACGCCCCACCCACCAGCGCCCCGTCGATTTCTTCTTGAGCCATAAGAGAAGAAGCGTTCTCCGGCTTCACCGATCCGCCGTAGAGAATGCGCAACTTCCCGGCGAACTCTTCACCAAACACTTCCGTGGCTTCCCGGCGGATCACAGCGTGCGCCTCGGCAGCCAGCTCCGGAGTCGCCGTCTTCCCCGTGCCAATTGCCCAGACTGGCTCATACGCAACCACCATGTTCGCGCCTTTTTTCGCGGAAACCGCATGGAAAGCCCGCACGCACTGCCGCCGCAGAACATCGTCGGTCAGTCCAGCCTCGCGCTCTTGCAGCACTTCGCCGACGCAGCAAATCGGCGTGAGCCCTGCCTCCAGCGCCGCCTTCAGACGCATATTCACCGTGTCGTCGGTTTCGCAAAAATATTGCCGCCGCTCCGAGTGTCCAATGATCACATGCGTCACGCCCAACGCAAGCAGCATTCCAGCCGAGGTCTCCCCGGTGAACGCGCCTTCGTTTTTCCAGTGAACATTCTGGCCGCCCACTGCCACGTTCGATCCCTTCGCCGCTTCCACCGCCGTCGCCAGATCGACGTCCGGCGGGCAGACTACAATCTCGTCCCGGTTGTGGCCAGAAACCAAAGGCAGAAAGTCGCGAAAAAATTCCCGCGTCTGCTCCGGCGTTTTATACATCTTCCAGTTGGCAGCGATCAGCTTTTTTCTCATGATGGGGTCTTTTCGATTCGGAACGGAGACACAAGGTTGGAAAGGTTCAGATTTTCAGCCGCGCTCGTGTATGCGCGCAAAGTCACATCGTCATACAAAACGAAGCGGACCTTCGTGACGTGTTGTGCGATGGCTAATCCCTCGATTGCCGCCGACACCGCAATCGGCGCCGCTTCCGCGAGCGGATATCCAAATGCCCCCGTCGAGATTGCCGGAAATGACAAATACTCCACGCCGTACTGATCGGCTAGGCGGATCGACTCGTGATGACAACTCGCCAGAGCTTCGGCTTCCCCACGCTTTCCGCCGCGATAGATCGGACCCACGGCATGAATCACATACTTTGCAGCTAATTGCCCGCCCGTCGTGATCACTGCTTTTCCTGCGGAAAGGCTGCCAATCTCGTTCACGATTTCCTGGCATGCGGCGAGAATCGCTGGCCCACCGACTTTGTGAATCGCGCCATCGACTCCTCCCCCTCCCAGCAACGAAGAGTTCGCCGCGTTTACGATTGCCCCAGTCGTCTCTCGCGTGATGTCGCCGGGACCATAGAACTCAACCGTCCTGCCACGTTTCAGCACGAGTCGAATAGTGAAGTCCTGCACGAATGAATCCTGGCCGCTCACTTCTTGTCCGTCAAAGCTTCGACTCCCGGCAGTTTCTTTCCTTCCAGAAACTCGAGCGACGCTCCGCCGCCGGTAGAAATATGCGTGATTTTATCCGCGACCCCGGCCGCGCGAACCGCAGCCACCGAATCTCCTCCGCCCACGATCGACGTAGCGCCCACGTTTTCCGCGATCGCATGAGCGATCTTGAACGTCCCGCGCGAAAATCCCGGAACTTCAAACACTCCCATCGGCCCGTTCCACACGATGGTCCTCGCCCGCGAGATCTCCTCCGAAAACAATTCGATCGTCTTCGGCCCAATATCGAGCGCCATACGGTCGGCCGGAATCGGCTGGCCTTCGCCGACCTGCTGCACCACTGCGTTGGTCTCTGGCTTCATCGCGACCACGTGATCAATAGGCAGCAGCAACTTTACATTCTTCTTCTTCGCTTCCTCCAGCAGTTGCCGCGCCAGGTCAACCTTGTCGGCTTCCAGCAGCGATTTGCCGATCTCCTGTCCTTGCGCTTTCAAAAACGTATAAGCCATCCCGCCGCCGATAATCAGCGATTCCACCTTGCCCATCAGGCTGCGAATCACTTCAATCTTGTCGCTGACCTTCGCCCCACCCAGAATCGCCACAAACGGCTCCTCGGGATGCTCCATCGCTTTGCCCAGGTATTGCAGCTCTTTCTCCATGAGCAGCCCCGCCGCTGATTTCGACACCGATTTCGTAATCCCTACCGTGGATGCATGCGCCCGGTGCGCCGTGCCAAACGCGTCGTTCACGTAGAAATCCGCCAGACTTGCCAGCTGTTTCGAAAACTTCTCGTCGTTAGCTTCTTCTTCGGCATGAAACCGTAAATTCTCCAGCAGCAGCGTCTGTCCCTTTTCCAGTTGCGTGGCCACTTCTTCCGCTTCTGGCCCCACGCAGTCCGGGCAAAAACCAACGTTCTCCCCGCGCGTCAGTTCCTTGTCTAGCACCATGCGCAGCCGCTCTGCCACCGGCTTCAGGCTCATCTTGGGATTCGGTTTTCCCTTCGGCCGCCCCAGGTGCGAAGCCAGAATCAGCCGCGCGCCGTGTCGCAGCGCATATTCGATGGAAGGCAAAGTCTCGCGAATGCGCGTGTCGTCCATCACCCGACCGTCGTCGAGGGGCACGTTGAAATCAACCCGCATCAGAATGCGGTTGCCATTGAGAGGGAGATCACGAATGGATAGTTTGGACATTTTGGCTGGTCCTTAATAAGGTAGCCGCCGTCCTAGGCGGCTGTAGCGCGGGCGCCCTCGCCCGCGCTGTGTACACCGGCGAAATGCCGGCGGTTTTAAGGCCTACAAACCCTTACTCGCAATGTAGTGAATCAAATCTCGCACGCGGCAGGAGTATCCCCATTCATTGTCATACCACGAGATCACCTTCACGCAATTGCCCGCCACCACCAGCGTCATCGGCGCATCCACAATCGACGAGCGCGAATCGCCCTTGAAATCCGATGACACCAACTCGCCCTCCTCAAACCCCAGATAACCCTTCAACGGCCCGCTCTCGGAGGCTTTCTTCAGCGCCGTATTCACTTCTTCCTTTGTCGTCTTCTTTTCTACCCACACGACGAGGTCCACCACCGAAACGTTCGGCGTCGGCACGCGCATCGCGAAACCGTCCAGCTTTCCCGCCAGCTCTGGAATCACCAGCTTCAGCGCCTTCGCTGCGCCAGTGGAGGTCGGAATCATATTGATCGCCGCCGCTCGTGCCCGCCGCAGATCTTTGTGCGGGAAATCCAGAATCACCTGATCGTTGGTGTAAGAGTGAATCGTGGTCATCGTCCCGCTGACGATCTTGAATTCGTCATTGATGACCTTGGCGATGGGGGCCAGGCAATTTGTGGTGCACGAAGCGTTCGAAATAATGTGATGCTTCGACCCATCGTATTTCTCATGATTCACGCCCAACACAACCGTGATGTCTTCATTCTTCGCCGGAGCCGAAATGATCACCTTCTTCACCGACCCGCGCAGATGCTTCTTGGCATCGTTGGCGTCGGTAAAATGGCCCGTCGATTCGATCACCACCTGCGCTCCCACCGAATCCCACGGCAGCGCTCCCGGATCTCTCTCCTTGAATACCTTGATGGTTTTGTTATCGATCGTAATGCTGTCCGCGCCCGCGCTGATCTTGTTCGGCAGATTGCCCAGGATCGAATCGTACTTAAGAAGATGTGCCAGAGTTTTCGGATCGGTAAGATCGTTCACCGCCACGAATTCCAGGTCGGGATCCTTCAACGATGTCCGCAGTACGTTACGGCCGATGCGTCCGAAGCCGTTAATGCCAACTTTAACCGCCATAGTTCCTCCGCTTGCTTATGAATGCCACATCAGAAATCTTCCAGAACCGGTATACAGACAAATGATGTTAGCAGGATGGAGAACCTCCGTAAATGATCGGCGGCTCAATTTTGAGGTCTCTTATTCCCGTCACAGAACACACGCCGATGTGCGGACTTCTAGGCGATGGTGTCATCCTGAGCGCAGCCGTTTTTTCAGGCGGAGCGAAGGATCTCCCCCTTAACCGGCCTCACGCGTAAGTCAAAACGCACCACCACCCTAAAGAAGCATCGCTCTGGGAAGAAAGCACTCCTCTAGAAAATCATTAGCTGCGGAGAGATTAGATCCAGATATTACATGAAAAAGGGCTGCCAAAAAGCACCAGCTCCAAAGAAGCATCGCACTGGGAAGAAGCATTCCTCTAGAAAATCAATAAAAAACCACCGCTACGAAAAAATTATTTCCAGACAGGTATCGGTTCTGCTCCAGATCAACGGCAGCCGTGCCGCCCAATACTTTCGATTGATCGCCGCCCGTGCGTGTGCGTGCTCTTCCGGCGGCAAAATTCGCACCGTCGCCGGAAACTCCGCTCCGGTTACTTTTCCACGCATCGTGCACGGAGCAACTTTCACCTGCGGGTTGTTGCGAATGCGTTTGGTCTTGCCCATATCGCTGCGCGTCATCACATACAGCCGGTCGCCATCTTCTCCAAACCACACCGGAGTCGCAACCCGCGCCCCGCTCTTGCGAAACGTGACCAGAGAAATATATTTTTGCCCGTGAATCGCGGAAGGAACTTTTCCAGCCATAACGACATTTTAGCCTCCGTGCTCCAAACATGTTCAGAAAGCCAGGCGTGCGCTTCGGATGATGTGGGGACAGCCGCCCTCGGCTGTCCAGTCGAGCGAAGCTCGACAGCTGCGTCCCGCGGCAAGACTTCAGTTCCCGTTCCGCTGTCAGCCATGGTTCGCGCCCGCACCCTCGATTGATCCTGCCCTCTCTTCTGTGTTAAAAGCCTTTTATGCGCAAATGGATGCGCGAGCGCTTGCAGCGCCGCAAGAAGTCCCCCGCCGATACCTCTGGCCAACCCACTCCCCCGCCCCTGCAACCGGCCTACTTTGATACGGACCAGCAGCCCGAAGCCGCGCCCGATACCGCTAGCGGCGAATCGGAAATTTCGACTCCTGCACCCGTCGCATCTGAACCTCCTCCATCTCGCCGAGCCCGCACCCCGCGGCCATCGCCAGAAGCTCAGTCCGACGCTCAATCCGACGCTCAGTCTCCCGCCCCGCCGCCTTCGGCCCCCGGTTCATCGCCGAGTCGCAGTCGCCGCCGACGTGGCGGACGTGGACGCGGCGGCCGTGGTCGCGAACAAGCCGTCGCGCAAGCCTTCGCACCCGCCGCCGTAAAAGGATCGATCCCGACAACTCCATTCGAACCAGCAGAACAAGAAGTCGGCGCAGAAGCAGAAGAAGGAAACGAATTTCCCGATGCAGCCCAAATCCAGATAACGCCACAGAACACGCCTCCGGTTCTCGAGTCTGCAGCGCCCAAAGCTCCCGTAATTCCCGCCGCGCCGCCGCGTCCTCCGAAAGGCATTGTCGTACTCGCAATCGGACTCCCCGGTTCCGGCAAGAGTTCCTGGTTCAAGCGCCACAACGTCGTCCCGCTCTCCAGCGACATGGTCCGGTCGTTACTTTTCGACGACGTGCGCGAGCAGCGTTTTCAGGATCTCGTCTTCTCCAACTTGCGTTCCATGCTGAAAGCCCGCCTGATCGCGAAGCGTCCCATGAATTATGTCGATGCCACCAATCTCACTCCTCAGGAGCGTCAGCACTGGATCAAACTCGCCAAGGACTACCAATACGAAGTGCACGCCATTTTCTTCGATGTCCCACTCGACGTCTGCCTCGATCGCCATCAACGCCGCGACCGCGTCGTCCCTGAGGACGTAATGCGCCGCATGGCCGCGAAACTGAACCCCCCCGCCTTCGAGGAGGGCTTCGCCAAAATCACCGTAGTCCGCGTAAAAAAGAAAGATGCCGAAACCAGCTAGCGCCGCGAAAAAGCAGAGATTAGAGATTAAAGAAGCAGAGATAACCCCATGTGGGGACAGCCGCCCCCGGCTGTCCATCGAGCGAAGCTCGATTGCCTTTGTTGTTGACTTTTGCCTCGAACTAGTGCGGCTTCAGCCGCATAGCACCCAACTCATCCCTTCAAATGCGGCAGCATCTCCTTAAAAGCCGCCGAAGCCGAAGACCTCATCAACTCATAAATCATCATCTCCGTCGACGAAATCACCGCCCCTGCCGCCCGCATTCGATCCAACCCAATCTTCCAATTCCATTCCGTGCGCGAACTCACCGCGTCTGACGCCACGTGCACGATGTAGCCCTCGCGCAGCGCCGCCAGCGCCGTCTGCATCACGCAGATATGGCTCTCCATCCCGCACAGCAGCAGCGTATTGTGGTTCCCCGGCAAGCGCTTCAACAGCGTGCAGAACACCTCGCTGCCAAAACACGAGAACAGATTCTTGTCGATCGCCTCAGTCTCCGGCAGCAGCGACGCAACCTCGGGAACGGTCTTGCCCAGCCCCTTCGCATACTGCGTGCTGACAATCGCCGGAATTTTCATCACACCCGCCGCGCGAATCAGCAACTGCGAATTCCGCACCAACTGTTCCTTCTGAAAAATCGGAGGCAGAAGTTTTTCCTGAATATCCACTACCAGCAAAGCGCAACGCTCCGCCTCCAGAGTTTGCCTTGCCACTTCCGAATGATCGACAGCAAGACGATCGCCAGCATTCCCCGCAAGCCTTTCCAAACTTGTTGCCATACTTCCTCCCAGCGCAGTTCCTCAACTAAATTCTACCTCCGCGCACTTCTTTGCACACTGCGATCCCCTGTGTTCAAGGTTTTTGAGTCTGTGCCACGAAGGCTCGTCGTAATCTGTTGACCACCTCTGCCCGGAACCATAAAATGAAGTGGGCGTTCATTCAACGCTCGGTTGAGTCCAAAATTGCCCCCTCGTTCAACGGCTAGGACACCTGCCTCTGGAGCAGGCTATCGGGGTTCGAATCCCTGGGGGGCAGCCAATCAATTCCCAAATAAATTGGAGTCTCCGGAGCATCGCCGTGTGGCGAGAGCCTTCGCCACCGCGATTGAAACAGACGCCGAACCTTGTCCCTCGTCAGGCAATTCCTGCGCTGCTCTGGATATGATATTGTGCGGTTTCCGAGGAATGATTCCCAAGACTGTCTATCCTCGGAAACCAGGTCTCCGCAATGCATGCCCGGTCTGCCAGACACACCCGTGTCTCGAGCAATAGCCATGCACAAGGGAAGGAGCTGCGCTGATGGCACCGATTCTTCTCTGGCTCATCCTGATTCTCTGCCTGCTGATCTCGGTCGTGAAGTACTTGATGGGCATCATCATGCGCTTCTCTTTTCCCAGCACCAAGGCTCGCAAAGATTACAGCTACGAACCGACCGTCAGCGTGCTGATGCCTTGCTACAACGAAGGCAAAACGGTCTACGAGACCATTGAAAGCATCAGCAAGAGCAATTATCCCAACGAAAAGTTTGAAGTGATTGCGCAAGACGATTGTTCGGCCGACGACAGCTATGAGTGGATGCTGAAAGCGCAGCGCGACTTTACCAACATACGTATCAGGACTGGCCGAAATGCCGTCAATAGCGGCAAAGCGCGTTCGGTCTGCAACGCCTTGCAGCTCTCTACAGCGGAAATCATCATTTCCATCGATTCGGATTGCATCTTTCATCCCGATGCGATTCGCGAACTGACGGCATGCTTTGCAGAGCCCCGCATGGGATCGGTCGGTGGCAGGGTTGGAGTGAGGAACCCAAACGACAGCGTCATCACCGCAATTCAAACCCTGATCTACTATTCGGCGTTCCAGCTCTACAAGATTCCCGAGAATTGGACGCGCAGCATCTGCTGCATCAGTGGATGTCTGTTTGCGATCCGCCGTGAACTGCTGCTCGAGATTGAGCCGGCGATTCGCGCGCGAAACTGGTTTGGGGTTCCGGTAAATCAGGGAGAAGACCGATTCCTGACCCATCAGACCCTGCTGCGAGGTTATGGCACCTACATAAATAATGACGCGCTTTGTTGGACCACGGTGCCCAACACCTTATCTGTCCTCTTCAAACAGCAACTCCGCTGGCGACGTAGCATCGTGCGCGACTTCTTCTTCACCATGAAAACGCTTCCGCAACACGTCTGGAAGTTGCATCCGAACACAGTCTTCACCCTGGTACTGACTCCGGTGGGAGCATTGGTGGGTTTGCTGGTCGTTGTTAATATGCTTACGCAAGATCCTCTTTCGTGGACCGGACCCGTGCCGCTGATTACCGCGCTAGCCATCGGAGCGGTTCTGAGTTGGGTGGTCAAACGTTATAGCGCGAAAGAAGCGGTCCGGCATCCCCTGGCTTTTGCCGCCTATGTCGCGTGGTCCTTTGTGAGCAGCCTGTTTCTGACGCCGCTAGCTCTATGCACCATGGATTCGGCAGATTGGGGCACGCGAACCATAGAAACGGCTGTAGAACGAGAACAAGAGGTGCCTCTTGGCAACGCCACCCGTTGAAACTACATCGCCGGAAACGAAAACCATCTTGCCTCCCCATGCGACGAAAGCGCCTGCCCGACAGACGCTGCACGCACTGCACTACAAGCTCGTCCTCACGTTGTACCGTGTCTTTGCCATCTCGGTGTTGTATCTGGTGTTGATCGGCATTCTCGCGTACGCCTGGGTGATGGGCTTTTATGCCGTGAATAGTTCGTGGGCTGCGCCGATCATTCTGTCGGCCGCAGACGAAAAGAGCCTCGACTTTCGTGAAAAGCTGGTCACCAGCCAGCAGACCATCGAAGACTTGAAAGTCGACACCAAGAAGTTAGGCGATGGTGTCGCCGAAATGAAAGAACATCGCGTCGCGTTGTTGGCGCTCGAACCGAAGCTGCAAGCCGCCATCGCTCGGGAACAGAATCACAATCTCGTCGCCGGCCCCGCGCTTTCGACCCTCGACCAACAAAAGCTGGCCGACAATACGAAGACGCAGAAGGTTCTGGAGACGCTGAACCAGGTGGAGTCGAACATTCACAAGGACCTCACTTCCGGATTGATCACGCAAGGCGATGCCGCAACCCAACTTGCGGCGGTGAACCAGACAAGGAACGCTTACACCGACAGCAAAATCGCCGAGGTCCTGCTGACCGACAGCGTGCTCGATAAAACGACGATAGGAACGGGCTCGCTCGACGTGCTGGTGAAGCAGGCTGAGCTCAGATCGGAAGTCGCTCAGCTCGATGTCGCCATTAATGTTGCCGAGAAACAGTTGCTGGAAGAAAACCGGCAGATCGACCGCCTGCATCAGGCGATCGCTACGGCGAAGCAGAATCCGTATTACCTGAATGCTTCTGGAGGACAGACGCTCTACTTTGCCTTCGTTCCTTACGACGACCAGGCTTACGCGACGGCCGGCACTCCCATTTACGACTGTTATCTGAACATGGTTCTTTGCCACAAGGTCGGATCGGTGAAGCAAGTCTTTCCCGGCGAGGAGCAGGCGATCCATCCGATTTTCAAGACGCAGATTCGCGGCTTCCTGATCCAGATGAATCTCGATCATTCCGAATCGGCGAAGTCCAAGACCGTATTCATGGGACGCAAACCTGTTTTGTTCTAGTCGATGCCTCTGACATCCTTCCAAGCAGAAGCAAACCAAGGAGAAGCAAATGTTTCCCAGTCACTGGAAGTGGGTGATGACGTTTGTTTTATTCGCGAGCAGGTTCGCACTCGCGGGGGACACAAATGATCAACTGGCTTACTGCGCTTACCTGACGCAGCAGGCGGAGGCTCAGCGGGATTTGTTGCGCACTCCCACCGCGTTTGGTGGCCTGACGCAGCCCGAGACGGGCCTGCCCGTGCAGATTGTGGGCGGCGCATCGCTCGGACTTTCTAATTTCAGAAAGGCCGGTCTCACCATTGATGTGGCCCGCAAGAACTGCGAACTCTACAAGGCAACAACGTCGGCACAGCAGAACATGCAGTATGCCTTAGCGAATCTGGAAAGGGAAGCGCTGTCCCACCGCTTGCTTCTGATCGAGGATGCCTCGAAGAACCTCAACGACTTGTTCGACCAGACGGCCAAGATGGTGGAGGCGCAAAATGCGACGCGCCTGATGCTGTTTACACTGCAGACGACCAAGATCAAGATCGAAGCCGACCGCGCCGACACGCAGTCGAAGATCGTGGCTCTTTACATTCCGCCGCTCAGCGACCAAGCGCTTAAAGATCTGGTGGCCGACAAGGAGAGTCGTGAGACCAACGAACAGAAGGCGCTGGACAAGCTAGCTCGCCAGAGTGACTGGGATGTCGCTCTTTCGGTGGGCGTGCATCAGCAAGTCGATCCGGTTGCGTATGGTGCTCAGCCCTATGGAACAGTCTCGATCAACTACAACCTAGCCAGCCGTTCCATCAACAAGCATCTGGATCGAACCGTTGAGGCTTACCACGAATGGAAAAAGGTGCAGGAAGGCGACATTGTGCGCAACGTAGAGGTGCTGCATCAGCAACTGCTTGACAACGCGGCAGCCCAGGAATCGCGGCTGAAATCGCTGCAGGTAGAGAGCGGAGAGATGGACAAGAACCTACAGCTCGTCGCGAATCCAGATACGTCTATGGCTCTCGACTTTCGCAATCAATTGACCGCAGCGCGATTACTGTTGCAGATCGAAAGCGGGGATGCCAGCTTTCGACTCGACCGGTTGCGCGAATATCTGGCAAGAAACTATTAATCGCGCGCTCGCGAATACATTCGTTAAGTCAGGACGGCGACAACCCATGTTTGATCCCGATCTTTGGAAGAAGTAGTCTCCATTCAAGGAGGCATACCTATGACAGACTGGTTCGCACGCCCCGTCTTACACGTCAAGGACGTTGAGGCCTCGGTTCGCTTTTACATAAACCGGCTCGGCTTCACCAGCCCCTGGCGCTACGACGAGGACGGCAGGGCTAATGTCGCACAAGTCGACCGGCAGGGCTGCGCGCTTATCCTGGCCGATACCTGGCCGGAGAAGGTTGGCAAGGGGCTGATGTTTATTTCCCTGAACGTCGAGCCAGACACTAGCGAGACGGCGACGCGCGAGGCCGCAATTGCCGCGCTGGATGCGCTGCGCGCGGAACTCGAGGCCAAGGGCGTTCCGGTCAAAGAGGGTTCATGGGGCTACCGCCTGCTGGTGGTCGATGATCCCGATGGCAATCAACTCTTCTTTAACTATCCGAACGAGACTGCATCCGGCAAGATTGCTCGAGATGAAGCGTAATCATCGGGGCTCGCCTCGCCGGGGGGAGCAGCGGCCCGTAACGCAGCCGCCTCGCCCGTCGTCTTCGCGATCATTCTTGTCCTTGTAGCATCGCGGTTCGAAACCGATTGCCCGGTGCGGCAAAATCTGCCGGCCAGCGGCGCGCCTGCGCGATACAGATGATGTGGAGGATCAGAAACAGCGGCACGGCAAACGTAGGAATGTAGCTCATGGGAAGCACGGTCATGGCTCCGGTGGGTATTCCGTGCGGATCGATAATCCCGGAGAGCGTTCCCAAGGCCAGGGCGTTGACCAGGTCAGTGATTCCCAGAACCTGCCAGAAGATGAAGCCTTTGCGATGCCCCGGCTTGGCGAGCCGGAGAGCGGCGAACGGTGCTGTCACGCCGATAGCGATATCGCCCCATCCAGCGGACCATGCGAAGAACCCGGGCAGAATCTTATAGGCGCCGAGGACCAAAAAGACAAAACCTGCGGTGCGCAAGCTTTGCATCAGGGTGAGGGTGAGCGGGCTCAGCGACAGCACAAACCGCCGGAATCCGGGCGAGGATGCAAACCAAACCAGGAACAGAGCGATGGGAACGACCACCGCGATGCCGAGCGCGATGGGCGGCGTATTAGGATCGTTGCGGTAGACGTGCATTGCGGACGAAAACAGCGAAAAGATAAACCAGGCTGCCAGCAGCCCGGCGCTGATTTTGGCGTATTTCGACATGACGGTCTCCTTTTGGCGAATCTGGTTTTGGCAAATTGCTATGAAGTGACCGTCGCGGTCACTTCGTTGGCTAACTTGAAAAGTTCGTTCCACCGCTTGTCCCCGAGTTGGGCACGAAGTGCGCGCTGGACTTTTTCCCAGTGGGGACGCGCTCGCTTGAATTCGGCTTTTCCGGCGGCGCTCAGCGAGAGCCACCGCTCCCGGTGGTCGTCGCCGAACCGGTTGACGATCCAGCCCCGGCGCACCATGATCGCAAGCGTTCGAGTGAGCGTTGTGCTATCGATAGCCAGAATCTCCCCGAGCGTGCCCTGGGAAACTTCTCCAGCCAGGGACAATGCTTGCAGAAGGGTGAACTGCGTGCCCCTGAGGCCGAGCGGCCGGAGAGCCGCGTCGTAATGCTGGGTAAGCGCGCGCGAGGCACGACGGAAACTCGCGCACAGGCAGGGCAGAGGGATTGTGGCGGCGTTCTTCATATCACAATAGATGCATATACATCTATTATGATTCAGGAAAATCGAGGCACGCAGAGGATGCCCATGACCTACCGAAGTCAGGCGGCCTTCTTGCATGGCGTGATCTAATTCTCAAAGCACTCATGATCATTCTTCTAATGGGAGTCTCTGGCGCAGGGAAAACGACAATCGGAGAATTGCTGGCCTCAGACCTTGGATGGCAATTCGCCGACGCCGATGACTACCACTCCGCAGCGAACGTCGAGAAAATGCGAAACGGCATCCCGCTGACGGACGCCGATCGAGCACCTTGGCTGGAGACGCTACGCTCCTTCATTGCTTCTTGGATTGCCGCAAAACAGAATGCCGTTCTCAGCTGCTCCGCCTTGAAGCAAGCTTATCGGGAAATTCTTCAGGTCTCGCCGGAAGTCCGCACCGTCTATCTCAAGGCCACGCCCGAAGTGTTGGCGCAGCGCTTGCGCGCGCGGCACGGACATTTCATGACCGAACAACTGCTTCAGAGCCAACTCGCAACCCTGGAAGAACCCGACGATGCAATCGTGGTAAACGCCGACCGCTCCCCCGAAGCGATTATCGCGGAAATTAAATCGAAGCTGGCCTGTTGATGGAAGCGTGTCCCGCTTTGCCGCGCATCTCAACTCCCCACAAACCGCGCATACAAACTCCGCGCCACGCCTGTATCCGTCGTCCCTTTGATAATCGCCCGCCCATCCGGAAACAGCGTCATCTCATACGGGTCGCGCCAGAACTTCAACACAAACTCGTTGTGCCGCACCACGCCAAGCGCCTGCAGTCGCCGCTGTAACTCCACAAAATCAATCGGCCGCGCCCGCTCGTGAATCTGCACTGAGTTGCGCCCGCACATCGTGATGTGCGGACGTCCTTCCCCCGCCAGATGCACAAACTCCCGCTCGCCGCACGCCCGGCAACCGGCGCGCGGCTTCGCTGCCGCAATCTCCGCTTGCTCGTTGGTCCACACATCGCACGACCATAGCGTCTTGCGCAAGCGCTTCGCTGCCTCGCCGCCCACCAGCAGCTTCGCCGCCTCGGTCGCCGCAACCGAAGCCACCACGTTCACCGCACTATTCAAAATGCCGCTGGTCTCGCAAGTCTCCACCATGCCCTGCGGCGTATCCGGAAAAATGCACGCTAAGCACGCCGTTTCTCCGGGCAGCACGTTCAACGTCACACCATAACTGCCCACGGCTGCCGAATAAATCCAGGGCAGAGAACTCTTCACCGCATAATCGTTCAGCAAATATCGAGTTTCAAAATTGTCAGTCCCATCGAGAATTACGTGCATTCCATCAAGTAGCGCTTCAATGTTCGATGGAACCAAATCCTCCACTCGGCTCTCGACCACAATTTCCGAATTGAAGGCCCGAATCCTCCGCTTCGCCGCGATCGCCTTAGGCAGCGACTCGGACGCATCCTGCTCTTCAAATAGCGACTGCCGCTGCAAATTGCTCGGCTCAACGTAATCTCGATCGATAATTCGCAGCGTCCCCACCCCAGCGCGCGCCAGCAGTGACGCCAGCGCCGACCCGGTCGCGCCGCACCCCACTATCGCGACTCGTCCCGCCGCCAGCCGCCGTTGCCCCTCCGAGCCGATTCCACGAAACAGAATCTGCCTCGAATATCGTTCCTCGAAATGCGGGCCGGTCTTTGCATTGACATCTGCCTCGGCCTGCGGCTCGATCCCCGCCTCGAACTTTGCCTTTTCCACGTCACGCCCCAAGGAGGTCACCAGTTCCCGCTCGCAAAACCTTTATTATAAGGGGCTGAACTCCTTCAACCGCCGGATGCATACAACACGGCCTTTTCGCTCATCATCGAAATCAACCAACGGGCTCAAGGATCCTATTTGCTGAAACGGTACGCGTCGTCGCTCATGCTGATCGTTCTTTCCATCGGGATTCTGCCCGGTGCGATCACCCGCGCCGCATCCGCCCAGCCCACCGCCCAAAACTCGCAAGCCAATCGCCCTTCATCCACGTTGTCGTCCATGTCCGAATACGTCGGGCGCGTCGTCCGCTCCATCGATCTTCCCGGAGTCGCCGATCGCGAACGGCTCCTGCAAATGATTCCCCAAAAGTCCGGCCAGCCCCTCGATCGCAACGACGTCCGCGAAAGCATTCGCATCCTCTTTTCTACCGGACGCTTCGCCGACATCCAGGCCGAGGTCGTTCCCTCCGGCTCCGAAGTTCTGCTCACCTTCGCGACTTCGCCCAACTTTTTTGTTGGAGCCGTGGACGTCGAAGGTGCTCCCAGCCATCCCAATGCCAACCAGTTGCTCAATGCTTCCAAGTTCCAACTTGGCGAACTCTACACGGCCGATAAACTCGACCACGCGCTCGAGAACATGCGCCAGCTCATGCAGGAGAACGGCTACTATCGCGCCCGCGTTACCGCCGAAAGCACTTCCAACGCTGCCACGCAGCAAGTCAGCGTCCTCTTCCACATCAGCGCCTCCGAGCCGGCTCACATCGGTGAAGTCAAAATCACCGGCCACTCGTCTTTATCCGAGGCCGAACTGCAGGACCTTGCCCGCATGCATCCCGGCGATCGCGTCACCGCCGCCCGCGTCACCAACTCTTTGCAACACCTGCGCAAAAAATTCCAGAAACAGCAACGCGTTCTCGCTCAGGTTTCAATTGCCGAGCAGAAATATCATCCCGAGAGCAATGCCGTCGACTACACATTTCTCATCGACCCCGGCCCGGTCGTAGTCGTCTACACTCTCGGCTATCACGTTAGCCGCGGTGTTCTCAAAAAAGAAATCCCCATTTATGAAGAAAACGCCGTCGATGACGATCTGCTCAATGAGGGCAATCGCAACCTCCTCGATTACCTCCAGTCTCGCGGCCTGTTCGACGCGAAGGTAAGCTTTCAGAAGGAAACCATCGATGAAACACTGCGTGTGATTTATCGCATCGATCCCGGCCCCCTGCACAAACTCGAACTCATCGATATCACCGGCAACAAATATTTCTCCCGCCAAATTCTGCGCTCCCGCATGCAGATTCAAGCCGCAAGCACGTTCTCCCATGGACGCTATAGCGGCACTCTGCTCAAAAGCGATGTCGAGAACCTTCAGTCCCTCTATGTCTCCAATGGATTTCGCGACGCAAAAATTCAGACCAACGTCGATGACAATTTTCACGGCACCGACAATCACCTCGCCGTCCACCTGCACATCGACGAAGGCCCGCAAACCATCGTCGGCGATTTCCACATTGCCGGCAACCATGCCATCAAGAGCGAGGACTTTACCGATCTCGAAACCGAAGCCGGCCAGCCCTATGCCGATCAAAAGCTGGCCAATGATCGCGAGAAAATTCTCAACCGTTATTTCAACCTTGGATTTTCCAACGCTACCCTCGACATCCTCGCAAATCCCTCGCCCGCGCAACCCGGCCGTGAAGATGTAACCTTTAACATCAACGAAGGCGAGCAATTCTTCGTCAATCAGGTAATGGTCGCGGGTCTTGACCACACCCGCGAATACGTCGTCCAGCGCGAAGTCCTGGTTGCTGCCGGACAGCCGCTCAGCCAGCAGGATCTCCTCGACACTCAAAGCAAGCTCTACGACCTCGGCATCTTCAGCCAGGTCGATGCTGCCGTCCAAAATCCCGATGGCTCCGAGTCCCAGAAAAATGTGCTCATCCAGTTGCAGGAGGCCAAACGCTATACCTTTACTTACGGCGTCGGCCTGGAATTCGAAACCGGACTCCCCGCCGGAACCAGCTCCCCCGCCGGTTCTACCGGGGTGAGTCCCCGCGTTGAACTCGACGTCACCCGCCTTAACGTCGGCGGCCGCGACCAAACTTTAACCTTCCAGTCTCACGTCGGCCGCCTGCAGCAACGCGGCCTCGTCAGCTACGAAATCCCCAAGCTCTTCAACAACAGCCGCTTCAAGATTTTCTACACCGCCTTCTACGACAACAGCCTCGATGTCTCCACTTTCACCTCCCAGCGGCTCGAAGGCAAAATCGATCTCCGCCAGCAACTCGGAAAAGTCCAGGCGAATTACTCCACCTCCATCACCTACCGCTTCGACTACCGCCGCGTCAAAGCCAGCAACTTCGCGCAGGATTTTTCCCCCGCCGAATTCAATTTATTCTCGCTGCCCGCTCGCGTCGGTGGCCCCGGTTTCACCTACATCCGAGACAAGCGCGACAATCCTCTCGAAAGCACAAAAGGTCAGTACTTCACCCTCGACGCTTTCGGCGCCTCCAGTTACTTTGGTTCTCAGGCAGATTACGGCCGCGCACTCGTCCAGGATTCCACTTACTATGCCTTCGGCCCCGCCAAGCACAAGTTCGTTTTTGCCCGCTCCACCACCATCGGACAGGAGCAGGTCTATCACGGCACTCGAGTTCTTCCACCTGGAGCCTGTCAGGTCAGCAACTTGGCTACATCCTGCAATCAGGGGGTTGACGTCATCCCGCTGCCCGAAGTCTTCTTCGCCGGCGGGGGCAACTCGCATCGCGGTTTCGGGTTAAATCAGGCAGGACCTCGCGATCCCGATTCCGGCTTTCCCATCGGCGGTACCGCACTCTTCGTCAACAGCGAGGAACTGCGACTTCCTTCGGTTACTTTGCCCTACTTGGGGGAGGGCTTTGGTTTTGCCATCTTTCACGATATCGGTAATGTCTTCACTGCGGGCCACGATATGATTAAAGGGGTGGCTCGTTGGCACCAACCCGATCCGGCGCAGTGTTTACTTGCTGGTGGAAAGCCCATTTTGCTCTGCATGACGCAATTCAACAATAGTGGGTACGACTATACTTCCCACGCCATGGGCCTCGGCCTGCGATACAAAACTCCCATCGGCCCCCTGCGTTTCGACTTCGGTTACAACCTGAACCCGACTTATTATTTCGAGGCAATCCCGGATCCAGTAACCGGAAAGCTAACCGGCAACTTCGACAGTAACCGCCTCGGCCATTTCAATGTATTCTTCAGCATAGGCCAGCCATTTTGACGGGGATGATTTGACAGGGATGAATAATACGGCTAACAGAACGATTACCGCCGTCGCGCTCGCCCTCCTAATGTCGGCGTTCTTACTCGCACCCTCCCGCGCCTCTGCCGAAGTACTGGACCGCATCGTCGCCACAGTCAACGGTCGCGTGATCCTGCAAAGCGATTTGGACGATGCCATCTGCTACGAAGCCCTTCTCAGCAATCGTGCCTTGGATCAGTTCACTGCCGACGATCGTCGCGCCGCGCTCGACCGCCTCATCGATCAGGAGCTTCTTCACGAGCAGATGAAGTCCGCCGATTTCCGTCATGCGACCGAGTCCGAAGTTACCTCTCGCATCGCCGAGGCCCGCAAACTTTACCCTCAAGCCACCGCCGACGATGCCTGGCAATCTCTCCTCGCGGACTATCACGTCACCGAAAAAGATCTTCGCGCCCGCGTTCAGCAGGAGATCGACCTGATGCGCCTCGTCGATGCCCGTCTCCGTCCCGCGGTCCAGATCGATTCCAAATCCGTCGAAGCCTACTATCGCGATCAGTTCGTTCCAAAGTTGAAACAGTCCGGCGCATCCGATGTCGCACTCGCCGATGTTTCCACAAAGATCCGCGAACTGCTCACCGAGCAGAAGGTCAGTGAGATGCTCGTCTCCTGGCTGCAGACTCTTCGCTCCGAAAGCCAGGTTCGCCTGCCCGGCATCACCCCACCCTCCACCGACCCCGGAGCCAACGATCTCGGAGTAAGCTCGCAGTGACCGTCGACACCGCCGAAACTTCCGCCACCCCAACTCGTCGTCGCAGGTGGAAGTACCCGCTCATTTTTTTCGGCGCGGCGTTGCTCGCTTCTCTCGCGTTGTTCGCCTACATGAACACCGCCTCGTTTCAGTCGCTGGTCCGTCGCCGCCTGGTTGCCGAAGTCGAGCGCATCACAGGGGGGCGCGTCGAAATCGGCAGCATCCACACCACGCCGTTCCGTCTGCAGGTCGATGTCCGCGAGATCACCGTGCATGGCCGCGAATCTGCCACCGATGTCCCGCTCGCTCACATCTCCCGCATCGTCGCCCGCCTCAAGATCAGTTCGCTTCTTCGCTCCGAACTTGCCTTCGACGAAGTCGTCCTTGATCAATCCGTCTTCCACGTCGCCTTCTATCCAGACGGCAGCACCAATTTTCCTGCTCGAAAAGCGGCTACACCATTCAATCCCGGCGCTGCGGTCGAGCAACTCTTTTCTCTCTCGATCAATCGTCTCGAACTTCGTCACGGCCATCTTTTCTGGGACGATCGAACCATCCCTCTCGATTTCGCCGCCCGCGATACTGCGCTGCAGATGGATTATTCCTTCCTCAGCTCTCGCTACGATGGCCGCCTTCTACTCGGCTTCGTCGATACCAAACTTTTGGATTACAGCCCCTTCGCCTGGACCGGCTCCGCGGAATTCACTCTCAATTCCAACTCTGCCGTGGTCACGTCTCTCAAATGGAATTCCGGACACTCGCATCTCTCCGGCAACGGACAGATCATCGATTTTCGCCGCCCCCACCTTCAAGGCTCCTACGATGCTCAACTCGACCTCAACGAAGCCGCATCCATCGCCCGCCGCCGCAATCTCCGCTCCGGCATTCTCGAATTAAAGGGCCACGGTGATTGGTCGCTCGAACAGTTCGCTTCCGCCGGTCTCCTCACCCTTCGCGAGTTTGCCTGGCAAGATGATCAGGTCGCCTTCTCCAAAGCCGCGCTCAGCACCGGCTATTCCGTCACCGATCAGGAACTCAAGCTCTCCAAATTGCAAGGCAAAATTTTCAGCGGAAGTTTCACCGGCGAAGCCGAGTGGCAACATTGGCTCGCTCCCGATCAGCGCCTTTCGCCCAACGCCAAGAAAACCTTCGAGACTGCCACCATCTCCGCCGCGCCTCCACTTACTAAGTTGGGCCAGAAAGCCGCAGCGAAACCGCCTGCGCCCAAGCCTCTCGCTATTCAAAACGCAACGATCGCCCTCAAGCTGCGCGATCTCTCCGCCGACGAGGTTGTTGCCGCTCTCGGCGTACGCACCGAACCACTGCGCAGCCTTCATCCCGCCGGATCGGCTTCCGGCTCGGTCGAAGCTCGTTGGAAGGGAACTCGTCGCGACGCCGAAATTCAATTCGCGCTAGACGTCAGTCCGCCTGCTCATCTCGTCGCGTCACCACAATTGCCGCTCACCGGTCACGCCGCCGGTACGTACTATTTCGCCACCAACACGCTCGATCTCCCTCAGTTCACTCTGACCACGCCGACCAGCCGTGTCCAAGCATCGGGCTCCCTGTCGGCCAAATCTTCGCTTCGTCTCTCCGTTTCCACCACCAGCGTCGCCGACTGGCTCCCGTTTATTTCGGCCGTGCGCGGCCCCGCAATCTTTCCCGTAACGCTGAATGGCCGCGCCACTTTCAATGGCAACATGACCGGCTCGCTCTCGTCTCCTCAACTTGCCGGAACGCTGTCCGGTGACGATTTCGACTTCAACCTTCCCGCTGCCGCCGGCAATCGCCCATTCCACACTCACTGGGATTCTCTTTCCGGCGCGCTCCAGCTTTCCTTCGACGCGATCGCCCTGCGCAACGCCACTCTCAGCCGCGACAACACCTCCGCCGATTTCGATGCCAGCTCCACGCTCATGAACGGCCACTTCACTCGCGACAGCAATTTCAACATTCGCGCCAACATTCTCCACGCCGATCTCGCCGACCTGCAGGCCCTCGCGGGAATCAACTATCCCGTCACCGGCCTCGCCGATGTTGCTCTCGAAGCCTCGGGAACCCTCGCCGATCCTCGCGGCCACGGAACGATTCATCTCAACAACGCCCTGGCCTACGGCGAAACCATTCAGCAATTCGACTCGACGTTTCAACTCGGCCAGGGCGAGATTGCCTTCAACGACATCCGCCTCTTCCACGACGATTCCGTTACCGAAGGCAGTGCCGCTTTTACCCCCTCGACTCACGCTTTCCGTCTCGACCTCATAGCGAGTAATTTCGATCTTGCCCGCGTCCGCCAGCTTCATTCCAATCGCTTGTCCATCGAAGGCCGCGCCGATCTCGTCGTCAAAGGCTCGGGCACTTTCGCCGCTCCCTCCATCGCCGCGCAAGTCCACATCCGCAATCTCTTGCTTGATCGCGAACCCGTCGGCGATCTCGATCTGCAAGCCGTTACTCAAGGCAACGACCTCAATGTCACCGGCAATTCACATCTGCAGCGCGGATCGTTACTTCTTAACGGTAAAGTTCAGTTGCGCGACGATTACCCCGCCAATCTCTCGTTCCAAATGGATCAACTCGATCTCGATGCCCTCTGGCGCTCTTACTTTCGCGGTCAGCTCACCGGTCACTCCGCGGTCGGCGGCACGTTGGCTCTTCGCGGTCCGCTTCGCCACCCTTCGCAATGGACTCTCGACGGCGCCCTCACCGCGCTTTCACTCGGCGTTGACAACGTCAACCTTCACAATCAGGATCCCGTTCGCTTCTATCTCGCCCGCGAGTCCATCAATATCGAACAACTCCATCTACTCGGGCAGGGAACCGATTTCACCGCCCACGGCTCCGTGCTTCTTTCCGCACCCCGCACCCTCGATCTCACAGCCGACGGTCGCATCGACCTGAAACTGCTATCGAGCTTCGATCCTGATTTCACTTCTTCCGGATTTGTCTCGATGAACATGGCCGTCGGCGGCACGTTCAACGAGCCTTTGCCGCACGGCCGCCTGCGCGTCGAGAACGGTGCCATCCTCTATGCCGGCTTGCCCAGCGGTCTGAGCGAACTGAACGGATCGCTCGTTTTCAGCCGCGAGCGTCTCCTTATCGAGACCCTCACCGCCCGCACCGGCGGCGGTACACTCGACCTCAAAGGCGACGCCTCCTACTTTAATGAGCAGCTCAACTTCAACCTTACCGCCACCGGCAAGGATGTTCGCCTGCGTTATCCTCCCGGTGTCAGCTCCACTGCCGACGCGAAACTAAACTGGGTCGGCACCCGTTCCTCGTCCACCGTTTCCGGCGAGATCTTTATTAATAAGATGTCGGTCACCCCCGGCTTCGACTTCGGCACCTATCTCGAACGCAGCCGTCAAGTCACCAATATCACCACCGCGAATTCTCCGTTGTTCAACGTCAAGCTCGATATCCACGTCCAGACCGCTCCCGAACTCCAGATGCGAACCGCCGTCGCCCGCCTCTCCGGCGATGCCGACCTTCGCATTCGCGGTTCCGTCGCCCGCCCCGCGGTCCTCGGACGCGTTGACATTCTCGAAGGCCGCGCCACCGTCCACGGAATTCACTTCACCCTCGAGCGCGGCGACATCACTTTCACCAATCCGGTTGCGGTGGAACCCCAACTCAACCTCCAGGCTTCCACCCACGTTCGCAACTACGACCTCAACATCACCCTCACCGGCACGCCCGATCACGGTCTCAACGTGAACTACCGCTCCGAGCCTCCTCTGCCCAAGTCCGACATCATCGCCCTGCTCGCCCTCGGCCGCACCAACGATCAATCCGCGCAACTCCAGGAACAATCCGGACAAAGTATCTTCTCTGACCAGGCGAGTGCGCTCATTCTCAATTCCGCCATCAATGACACCGCCAGCAGCCGCTTCCAGCGCCTCTTCGGCGCCAGCAACATCAAAATCGATCCCCAGGGGCTAACTGGCGAAACCACTCCTCTCGGCCGCGGCCCGCAGGTTTCTATCGAACAGCAATTCGCCAACAACCTCTCTCTTACCTACTCCACCAACGTTTCCCAAAGTTCGCAGCAGATCATTCAGGGTGAGTACTATGTGAAAGGAAATCTCTCCGTAGTCGGCACCCGCGACCAGAACGGCGTAGTAAGCTTCGACCTCCGCATCCGCCGCCGCCAAAAATGATCTCTCACCCCGCCAAAAATGATCTCCCTCACCGCCGCGAAGAAAAAGACCTACTTCGGATTGTCATTCCGACCGGAGTCGGAGCAACAGCGACGGCGAAGTGGAGGAACCTGCTCTTCTGTTCAGCTAGCCAGGCGCTGCCCTCTGTGTTAAAGATTGCCCTGCGGAGGTTGTCATCCTGAGCGTAGCCGTTCTTCAGGCGAAGCGAAGGATCTCAGTCTCAAAGGCCGCATCGCGTCAGCCAAACCGCGTCACCAGATTTTCGTAAACTAGCGAAACAACAAATGCCTGAACCCGACCCCCAATCCGAAGCCCGCCGCCACATGGTTGACTCCCAACTAATCTCCCGCGGCATCTCCGCCCCGCGTGTCCTCGATGCCATGCTCCGCGTCCCTCGCCACGAATTCGTCACCGCGAACAATCGCGCCCAAGCCTACGAAGATCATCCTCTTCCCATCGGCGATGGCCAGACCATCTCGCAGCCTTATGTCGTCGCCCTGATGCTCGAATCCCTCCAACTCACCGCCACCGATACCGTCCTCGAGGTTGGCACCGGCTCTGGATACGCCACCGCGCTTCTCGCCGAACTCGCCGCCAACGTCTTCTCCATCGAACGCCACGCCAGCCTCGCCGCGAACGCCCGCACCGTTCTCGCCTCGCTCGGCTATACCAACGTCCGCGTGTTCACCGGCGACGGTACACTCGGCCTTCCCGACTACGCTCCCTTCGACGCCATCCTCGTCTCCGCCGCATCGTTCGACGTCCCTCCCGCCCTGCTCTCCCAACTTCGCGAAGCCGGACGCCTCATCATCCCCGTCGGCTCTCCCGACTCCCAGCAGCTTCACCTGATCCGCATCATCAACGGCGAGCCGGTCGTCTCCCTCCGCGACCCCGTCCGCTTCGTCCCCCTAATCTCCGCCCCCGAGTGAAAAAGCCGGACTAAAAGAAGTAAAGAAAGAATTAAGAGAAGCCAGCGAAAACAATTCCCTGATGCCTTCCTCAAACCTTTGTCATTCCGAGCATGCCCGAAGGGCAGGTGAGGAACCTGCTGTTTCGCTGCTGCGCATCACAGCCGCCTGTTCTACAATCCCCTCAGTGCCCATCCTCCACAACCTCCGCGTTACCCTCGAAATGATCAAGTGGGAGCACTCCATCTTCGCTCTCCCATTCGCCCTCTGCGGAGCCATGCTCGCCGCCTCCGGCCTTCCCACTGCTCATCAACTTCTCTGGATCGTCATCGCCATGGTTTCCGCGCGCTCCGCCGCGATGGCCTTCAACCGCCTCGCCGATTCCGCCATCGACGCCGCCAATCCTCGCACCAGCGCGCGCGCCTTGCCCGCCGGCCATCTTTCCGCGGCCTTCGTCACCACATTCGTCATCGTTTCCTGCGCCATCTTCATCCTCGCCGCGTCTCAACTGAATCGCCTCACGCTCTGGCTTTCTCCGGTCGCGCTCGCCGTTCTGCTCCTCTACTCCTATACCAAGCGTTTCACTCGCTGGTCGCATCTCGTTCTCGGATTCGCCCTCGGCATCGCTCCCGCCGCCGCATGGATCGCCGTTCGCGGCTCACTCGACCCTCGCATCCTTCTTCTCACCGCCGCTGTCACCTTCTGGGTCGCAGGCTTCGACGTTCTCTACGCCTGCCAGGATTTCGACTTCGACCGCAACGCCGGCCTCCATTCCATCCCCCGCTACGTCGGCATCCCCAGCGCCCTCTGGATCGCTCGCGCCTTTCACCTGATCATGCTGCTTTTGCTCATCGCCATGATCCCCGCGTTCGCCCTCGGCAAACTCGCCATCGCCGGACTATTCGCCGTCGTTCTCCTTCTTCTTTACGAACATTCCCTCGTCAAGCCCAACGATCTCTCCCGCCTCAACGCCGCCTTCTTCACCATGAACGGCGTAATCTCCGTAGTCTTCGCCGCCTTCCTGGCCGCCGACCTCCTCCTCAGGAAATAGCCGGGAAAATAAAAAAGAAAATGAAGAATTTGGACGCAAAGAAGAACCATGTGAAAGAGAAGGACCATGTAGAGACAGCCGCCCCCGACTGTCTGCCTCGCGAAGCGAGGCCCGCAGCTCCACGGCTGTATCGGGCGATCTAGGGAAGAGGCGCCCTCACCCGCACGGGTGTAAGCTAACCTCCGCATCACCCGCCCGTCCAAAACCTAGAAGGAACTATGAAAACATCCCTAACCCTGACCCTCGCATTCCTCTCATTCGCAGCGATCTCAACCCAAGCCCAAACCACCACCCCTCCGACCCTCCTACCCGGCTTCGATACCCGCTTTATCGACACCACCGCCGACCCCTGTGTCGATTTCTTCAAATACGCCTGCGGCAATTTCACCAGGCTCTATCCCATCCCCAAAGATCGCTCCTCCTACGGAATCGGCACCACCGTCAGCGAATATACCGAGTATGTCCTCCACACCATGCTTGAAACCGCAGCCGCTGGAGGCGCGAGTCGCACTCCCAACCAGCAAAAAATCGGCGACTTCTACGCCTCCTGCACCGACACCGACGCCATCAATCGCGATGGCCTCAAGCCTCTCGAACCCGAGCTCGCCCGCATCGCCTCCCTGCGCAGCAAAGACGAACTCCCCGAACTGCTCGCCCACTATCAGTTGATCAACGTCTCTGCATTTCTCAACTTCGGCGAACAGCAGGAGTTCAAAGACGCCCGCAAGCAGATTGCCGTGCTCGATCAAGGTGGCCTCGGATTGCCCGAGCGTGATTTCTATTTCCGCACCGGAGACGCCGCCGAAAAAACCCGCGCCCAATACGTCCAGCACATTGCCAACATGCTCAAGCTCATGGGCGAGCCTGAGTCGAAAGCTGCGGCCGACGCTCAACAGATCATGCAACTGGAAACCGCTCTGGCCAAGCTTTCCATGGACATCACGTCGCAACGTGATCCTCACAACATCTACCATCCCATGTCTGTATCCCAGTTCGTTGCGCTCGCTCCCGCGATCAACTGGGAGCGTTTTCTCAAGGCCACCGGCGCTCCGCCGATTTCCGACTTGAATGTCGCCAATCCCGATTTCTTCAAGGGACTCAACACGCTGCTCGCTTCCACCGATCTCGAATTAATCAAAACCTATCTGCGCTGGCAGCTAATTCACTCCACCGACGGCCTCGTTCTGCCTCAAGCCTTCGACGATGAAAAATTCGACTTCTCTCGCCGCAAGCTCGCCGGTCAACCCGAACAGCGTGCCCGCTGGAAACGTTGCGTGCGTGCCACCGATAACGCCTTAGGTCAGGCTCTCGGTCAGGTCTACGTCAACCAGGAATTTCCGCCCTCCAGCAAGCAAGCTACGGTCCAGATGGTGCACGACATCGAGGCGGCCATGGATCAGGACCTCGACACCCTCGAGTGGATGACCCCAGCCACCAAGGTTCGCGCCAAAGAAAAACTCCACGCCGTCGCCGACAAAATCGGCTATCCCGAAAAGTGGCGTGATTACTCCAGCCTGTCCATCATCCGCGGCGACGCCTTCGGCAATAACGAGCGCGCCATCGAGTTTGAAGGTCGCCGCCAGTTGGCAAAAATTGGACAGCCCGTCAATCGCAACGAGTGGGACATGAGTCCGCCCACCGTCAATGCCTACTACAACCCCAGCATGAACGACATCAATTTCCCCGCTGGCATCCTGCAGTCTCCCTTGTATGACCCTAAGGCAAGCGACGCCGAAAACTATGGCCACATCGGCGCCGTCGTCGGCCATGAACTCACCCACGGCTTTGACGACCAGGGCCGCCAGTTCGACGCCAACGGCAATCTTTCCGATTGGTGGACCGCTGAAGATGCCGCCAAGTTCAAAGAGAAAGCCGATTGCGAGGTGAAAGAGTACGGCAATTTCTCCGTCGCCGATGATGCCAAGGTGAACGGCAAGCTGACTCTAGGAGAAAATACCGCCGACAACGGCGGCCTCCGCCTCACTTACATTGCCTTCCTCGCGGACGCGAAACGCAAAATGATCGACGTGGACCAAAAGCAGCAAGGCTACACGCCCATCCAGCAATTCTTCTTGGGCTACGGACAAAACTGGTGCGGCAGCACTCGTCCCGAGCAGCTCCGCTTGCAGGTGCAGACCGATCCTCATTCGCCGCGCCAATTCCGCGTCGACGGGGTCGTGCAGAACATGCTCGAGTTCGGTCAGGCTTTCGGCTGCAAGCCCGGCCAGCCCATGATGCCCGTCAACGCCTGCCGCGTTTGGTAGAAAAAATAAACGGGCATCTCTTACCCCCTGCGGTAAGAACGCCCGTTTCCCCATTCCCTCACAGTTGTCGGAGGGCCTGAAGAGCAAAGATTGCGTGAGCCGGCACAGATTGGCATCCCCGTGCTGGCCATCTCCCGTTCATCATGCCTAACGCTGCCAACCAACTTGTCAGCACTTTGTAAAAACTATTTCGCGGTTCGGGCCTAAGACGGAGCTGGCTTAAAGCTGATGCAAGTTGCTCAGTATCTACACATCAACCGGGATGTCATTCCGAATCGGGCGGAACGCCCGGTGAGGAACCTGCTTACCCCATCACGACCGCCGCCTTTGAAGAGAAAAATCAAGAACTAGGAAAACAAAGAACTAGGGGAAACACGACCGCTGCTGCTCGCCCTAGGGGGATCTGCTAAAAGACCTCATAAATTTGTCGTCCTGAGCGAAGTGAGTGCTGCGCGAAGCGCAGCACTCACGCAGCCGAAGGACCCCTACTACCTCTCGAGTTCCCGCTGCTGCCTCAGGGAGTTCTCCCTGGATGCTTCATCAGCGTCGTAAGAACGCCCTTCTGCGCTCCTACCACCGCAAGCAGTGCAGGGATCCTTCGACTCCATTTCTCTCGCGCGAAGCGCGAGACAAATTCCGCTCAGGATGACAGCATTGGTGGAAGCGCGGCCCTCAATATCCGTCGAGCTTCATTCCGCAGAGAAAATCAAGAACTAGGAAAACAAAGAACTAGGGGAAACAAGGCCGCTGCTGCTCGCCCTAGGGGGATCTGCTAAAAGATCTCATAAGTTTGTCATCCTGAGCGAAGTGAGTGGTTCGCGAAGCGAAGCACTCACGCAGTCGAAGGACCCCTACTACCTCTCGAGTTCCCGATGCTGCCTCAGGGAGTTCTCCCTGGATGCTTCGTCAGCGTCGTAAGAAGGACCTCTAGGTTTTTTGTCATCCTTCGCGAGGCGAAGGATCCCTCCCTCACGCCTCACTCCCTCAATGTTCACTGGCCAGCACTTTGTAAATACTATTTCTCTCGGGGCGGTCTATAGCTGATGCAAGGAAGTTTTATCCAAAATGGGGTGGTCGGTGTGGAAGTACTTCCGGTAGGCAGCGATCCAATCCTTTGAGATGTCCTGTTGCGCCGTCGCTAAATCGACATCGCCACGGCAAACCATCTCGTGCAGGCGTTCCTCCAACTGATCTTTCACGTGGGCGTTCCATGCCGTGTCGTAATAAGGTTCGGGCCACAGATTCCGAATGTCGGTTGCGCCCCCCAATTCCGGAGTGATGAGATAATCCACTTCGTAGGCTTCCGGCGCAGCCCTCTTTGCCTCCGCTTGCCCAAAATCTCCTGAAAAACTGAACCATATCGCCGCTGAGAATATGCAATAGATGGTGAGCCGGTACAAAAGTAACTTCCGCGAGTTGCTTCACAGCAGCAAACTTGAAAGGGAAGTCCTTTCCATATTCACGGGACGAAACAAGACTTTGCGAAACAGAAATTGACGAAACAGGAATCAATCAGGAATTAATGATGAGAGTGATGACAAGACTTGCCGGGCCGCTCGTTCTTGTCCTGTTTTCTGTCAGCCTCGCGGCCCAGAGCAATACCGGAGAACTCCGCCTCAGAATCACCGACCCCGATGGCCTCTCCCTCAAAGCAAAGGTAGAACTCTCCAGCGACGCGATCCAATTCCGTCGCGCTTTCTCCGCCGACGATGTCGGCCTCGTCACCGCCCGCAATCTTCCCTTCGGCCTCTATCGCCTCAAAGTGCTGCACGAAGGTTTTGCCGCCTACGAAGGCTTCATCGAAATTCGTTCCGCCTTGCCCACCGAGTATCGCATCAAACTCAGCATTGCCGCCCTCAGTACCGCCGTCCAGGTCACAGCACAAAATACTCTGCTCGATCCCGAACGCGCCGGCTCCGCCAACCATATCGATCAGAAGCAAATCGCGGATCGTCCTGCATCTCTTCCCGGCCGGTCGTTACAAGACTTGGTGAACTCGCAGCCCGGCTGGCTCTATGAAGGCAACGCCGTCCTCCATCCCCGCGGGGCCGAATATCAAACCCAATTCGTCGTCGATGGCATCCCCCTCACCGACAATCGTTCGCCGAGCTTCGGCCCGGAGATTGAAGCCGACGACGTCGACTCCCTCACCATCTACACCGCCGGAATCCCCGCCGAGTACGGACGCAATATGGGCGGCGTGATCGAAGTCAACACATTGCGCGACGCCCATCCCGGTCTTCACGGACAAACCGTTCTTTCCGGCGGCAGTTTCGATACCGCCGGCGCTTTCGCCCAACTTCAATACGGCTGGGGAACCAACACCCTCGGCCTCAGCGCCTCCGGCAACGGCACCGCTCACTACCTCAACCCCGTGGTTCCCGAAAACTTCACCAACCGCGGCACCACCGGCGATTTCGCTCTGTCCTTCGCCCGCGACCTCACTCCCAAAGACCATCTCAGTCTCAGCGTCCGTCACGCTCTTTCCCGGTTCGAGCTCCCCAACGAGCAGATTCAACAGGCTGCCGGCCAACTCGAAACCGCCGACAATTTCGAAACCATGGGCATCATCGCCTATCAGCATATTTTTTCGCCCAATGTTCTCGCCGACTTTCGTGGCATGGTTCGGGACAACTCCAACGACCTGAATTCCAACGCCGACTCAACGCCGATCATGGCGTTTTCGCACAACTACTTCAAAGAGGGATACTTCAACGCCTCCGTCTCCGTCCACCGTGGCCGCCATGAATTCAAAGCCGGCATCGATTCCGACAACAAATTTCTTCACGAAAATTTCAGTGACGTAATTACCGGCAACCCCAACGATCCCGACTACCCCTTCGATCCCGGAACGCCCCTCACGTTTGCCTTCCCAGGAAATTTCCCCACCGAAGGCGTGCGGCCCGATCTGGAGCAAGCCGCCTACGTTCAGGATCTCATCCACTACGGAAATTGGACCGTCGCCGCTGGCCTTCGCTGGGACCACTATCAGCTTCTCGTCAATCAGAACGCCGCCAGCCCGCGATTGTCGGTCGCGCGCTTTTTTCCGAAAGCGAACCTCATCGTTCACGCTTCCTACGACCGCATCTTTCAGACCCCGTCGTTTGAGAACATTCTTCTTTCCAGCTCACAGCAGGTTGTTTCGCTCGACCCCAGCGTCCTTCGCCTGCCGGTCGAGCCATCACACGGAAACTATTTCGAGTTCGGCGCCACCAAGAGTTTTTTCAGCCAGTTCCGCTTCGACGTCAATTACTTCCGCCGCTACGTCAACAATTACGCCGACGATGACCAGATTCTCAGTACCGCCGTAAGCTTTCCTATCGCGTTCCGCAAAGCGATTCTCTACGGCGCCGAAGCCAAAATCGAGGTCCCCCACTGGAACCGTTTTTCAGGTTTCCTCAGCTATTCGTACATTGTGGGCAACGCTTGGTTTCCGGTAACTGGCGGCCTTTTCCTCGGTGATGACGCGGTCAGCGCTACTACCCAACTCACCGGGCATTTCCCCGACTCCCAGGACCAGCGTAATACCGCCCGGGCCCGCATTCGCTATCAGCTAAGCCAGCGTTTTTGGATTGCCGGCGGCTCTGAATATGGCAGTGGCCTGCCCTTCGAATTCAGTGGCGACCCTTCAGACGCGCTCGCCACCTACGGACAAGCCGTCATCAACCGCATCAATTTCGATCTCGGACGCATCAAGCCCACGCTCTCGGTCGATGCCACCTTCGGCGCCCAGCTCTACAAATCGGAAAAGTTCGCCCTGAACTTCCAAGCTGACGGAGAAAACCTGAATAACCGCCTCAACATAATCGATTTCGGCGGCCTCTTCTCTGGCAACGCCATCGGCCCCCCCCGAAGCTACGCCCTCCGCCTCGCCGCCTCATTCTAGATTTCATGTAGGGACAGCCGCCCTCGGCTGTCCGCCGGGCGCAGCCCGGCTCTTGCTCTCCGCGGCTCACGCCCTCTTAAAATACTGCACGGCCCGCTCATGCTTCTTCGCCGCAGCCAGCGAAGAAAAAGTCCCCAGATTCTTTTTCTTACCCGTCTTCGAATCTTTCTTGCGCGAATACAGCCGATACTCACCGGATTTCAGTTTGCGAATCATGCTGGAAAGATGCCGAGGGTGTGGGCGCGGGTTGGAAAGAAAAATCACGGCGTGGGTTGGAAAGAAAAGGATCTCAAACCATTGAGAAGCCGCCGGGCAGCAGTCATGCGGCGGTTACCCCGCTGGATCGTAATTCAGGTTTTGCCCCAGCCATCGCTCGACTTCGGATACACACATTCCCTTGCGCTCGGCGTAGTCGGCAACCTGATCCCGGTCGATTTTACCCAGGCTGAAATAACGCGATTCCGGATGAGCGAAGTAATGGCCACTCACGCTCGATCCCGGCCACATGGCAAACGACTCCGTAATCTCGATTCCGGTATTCGCCTGAACATCGAGCCAATGCCAGAGCGCGCCCTTCTCGGTGTGATCCGGTGATGCCGGATAACCGGGAGCGGGCCGGATGCCGCGATATTTTTCCCGAATGAGATCTTCGGTGCTCAAGCCTTCCGCACTGCCATAACCCCATTCATTGCGGACGCACTTGTGTAGGCACTCAGCGAAAGCCTCGGCCAGGCGATCGGCGAGAGCCTCGGCCATGATCGCGTTGTAGTCGTCGTGCTTCGCCTTGTACGAATCGCACAGTTCCTTCAAGCCAATGCCGCTGGTCACCGCGAACCCGCCGATGTGATCGGGGAGCCCCGTTTCCTTTGGCGCAATGAAATCTGCCAGAGACCGGCATGGCTCGCTTCCCTCCTTATTGGATTGCTGCCGGAGGAAGTGAAATCGTTCGATTACTTTCTTGCGTTTCTCGTCCGCGTATACCTCGACATCGTCGCCCACCGCATTGGCCGGAAACAAGCCATATACGCCGCGAGCAGTGAGCAATTTCTTCTCGATGATGACATCCAGAAGAGCATTGCCTTCGGTGAAGATTTGGCGCGCCTGCTCGCCTTGCGTCTCATGGTCAAAAATGCGGGGATAAACGCCTTTCAACTCCCAGGTGTGAAAGAACGGCGTCCAGTCTATGAACTCCCGCAGCGTCGCCAGCGGAAAATTGTCGAGCACGCGCACGCCGGTGAAAGAAGGCGCAGGCAGGTCTTCAGCCCGCCACTGAATCGGAGTCCGCCTTTTCCGAGCTTCCTCAAGCGAGACAACCGTCAATTTGGGCGCGGAGTGCGCCTTACGGATTGCCTCGTAATCGGCGCGATGCTGCGCCACGAATGCCGGCTTGCCCTGTTCGCTGAGAAGACTGGTGGTGACCGGCACCGCACGGCTGGCATCGACGATGTGAATGACCGGTTCGCTATAATGCGGCGCAATTTTGACGGCGGTGTGCGCCCGGCTCGTCGTCGCCCCGCCGATGAGCAGCGGCAATTTGAAGCCCTGCCGCTCCATCTCGCGCGCCACATGTACCATCTCGTCGAGTGACGGAGTGATTAACCCGCTGAGTCCAATCAGGTCCGCCTTTTCCGCCTTGGCGCGTTCGAGAATCTTCTCACAAGGGACCATCACTCCCATGTCGATCACTTCGTAGTTATTGCAAGCGAGCACAACTCCCACAATATTCTTGCCGATATCGTGAACGTCACCTTTGACGGTAGCCAGTACGATTTTTCCTTGCGCCTTGACCGCTTCTCCCGCCGCAGCTCTGGCTTCTTTCTCGGCTTCCATGAAAGGTGTCAGGTGCGCGACCGCCTTCTTCATGACGCGAGCAGACTTTACCACCTGGGGCAAGAACATCTTGCCCGCCCCAAAGAGGTCTCCCACCACACCCATCCCTGCCATCAACGGTCCCTCGATGACAAGTAGCGGACGGCCCAGTTTGACGCGGGCTTCCTCCGCGTCGGCTTCGATGTGGGTGTCGATTCCCTTGACAAGGGCGTGTGCAAGGCGCTCCTCGACGGCGCCGTTCCGCCACTCTTCCGTTTTCTTTTCGGTGTTGACCCGGCTGGCGCCTTTGAGAGTTTCGCCATAGTCGACCAGACGCTCGGTGGCGTCGGAGCGACGGTTCAGCAGCACGTCTTCGACGAGCACCCGCAGCTCAGGCTCGACCTCCTCGTAAACTTCGAGCATGCCGGCATTCACAATGCCCATGTCCATGCCCGCTGCGATGGCGTGATAGAGAAACGCAGAGTGAATCGCTTCGCGGACTTTGTTATTGCCGCGAAAACTAAAAGAGATGTTGGAAACACCGCCGCTTACTTTCGCGTGCGGCAGATTGGCCTTGATCCATCGCGTCGCATTGATGTAGTCGACTGCGTAATTGTTGTGCTCCTCCATGCCTGTGGCAACGGTGAGAATATTGGGATCGAAGATAATGTCTTCCGGTGGAAATTCGACCTGATCTACCAGGATGCGATAAGCGCGTTCGCACACGCGGATCTTGTCTTCGTAATTCGCCGCTTGACCCTGTTCGTCGAAAGCCATGACAACCACCGCGGCGCCATACTTCAAAACGGTCGCCGCATTCTGGCGAAAGCGTTCTTCACCCTCTTTCAGAGAAATCGAATTGACGATGCCCTTGCCCTGTAAACATTTCAGCCCTGCCTCGATGACCTCCCACTTCGAAGAGTCGATCATGATGGGCACCTTCGCCACTTCCGGCTCACTCGCCAGCAATTGCAGGAAGCGAGTCATCGCCGTCACGCCGTCAATCATGCCCTCATCCATGCAGACGTCGAGCACATTCGCGCCGTTCTCGACCTGTTGACGGGCGATGCTTACTGCTCCTTCATATTTGCCCTGCTTGATGAGCTCCGCGAATTTTGGCGAACCGGCCACGTTGGTCCGCTCGCCAATCAGGATGTAGACACCCGGCTGCTGGGTGAAGGGCTGCGATCCCGAGAGACGAAGGGGTTTCGTCTTTATAGGTTCGACTGCAAGCTCGGTGATCGCGCCTTCAGGCTCGCTCACGCTCGACTCTCAATCTCGCGCGGGCGAGAGAAGGTTTCCGCGATGCGGGGTGCGCCCCACTTCCGTGGAGGCTGGCCCTTGAGCGCCTTCGCAATAGCCGCAATATGCTCAGGGGTGTTTCCGCAACATCCGCCCGCAATATTGATCAGTCCTCCCCGTGCGAAGTCTCCCAGATAACGGGCCATGTCTTGCGGGCCAAGATCGAAGCCAGTCTCCGAAAGCGGATTCGGCAGACCGGCATTGGGGTAACAGGAAATCGCCACGTCCGCCTTTTCCGAGAGTTCCTCGAGAAACGGATACATGAGATCGGGACCGAGCGAGCAGTTGAGGCCCACCGACAAAGGCTTTACATGCCGTACAGCGTTCCAGAACGCCTCCGTGGTTTGCGCCGAGATCATCGTCTCGCCCCCGCGCCCCACCGCCGCCGAGATCATGATTGGCAGCTCTTTGCCTTGCTCATTAAAGACTTCACGGATGGCAACGAGTGCGGCTTTCGCATTGAGCGAGTCGAAGATTGTCTCCACCAGCAGCAGATCTACGCCACCGGCGATGAGGGCCCGCACCTGTTGCGCATAGGCCGCTTTGACCTGGTCGAAGGTGACCACGCGAAATCCGGCGTCGTCGGCATCAGGTGAGTTCGAGAGAGAAACCGTCAGCGGCCCAATCGCTCCCGCTACAAAACGCTGGCGCGAGGTCGCACTTCCGACCCGATCAGCCCATTCCCGGCACTGCCGTGCCGACTGCTCATTGATGTCCCATGCCAGGCTATTGAGAAATCTATCGTCGATGATCTTCTGGTAGAACTCAGGATCCTTGCGGCCGCCGCGCTCCCGCGGATCTTCCACAAAGAATTCGCTCTGGGCAATGCTGGTCGCGCCAAAGGTGTTCGTCTCGATAATGTCTGCCCCCGCCTCCATAAACCGGCGATGGATGTCGCCAATTATTTCCGGCTTAGTCACAGAGAACAGGTCACCATCGTTTAGAAGACTTTTCGTCGCGTCCTTGAATCGCTCCCCGCGGATATCCGCTTCCTTCATCCCATATGTGCGAATCGTCGTGCCCATCGCTCCATCAATGATGGCGATACGGTCTTGGAGAATCTTTTCCAGAGGGTGTCTCTGAGGTGTCTTCATGTCTTGTAATCTGTCTTTTGATGAATTCCGATGGCCTTCGATTCGGCGCTGGGCGCCCCAGTCACGCCATCTTGGGCTGGGGTGGGATTTCCAAACGTTCCCGGTACTCATGCACAAAACGCCGGCCCCCAAGGACCGGCGTGTGCGAAACCTGCAACCGAAACTCTAACTCCCCGCAACCATCTCCTTGGGAGCCCCACCATCCACGTCAGCCTGGTTGAATATGACGTTGTCTCCCATATGTGCTGGCCGGGGGGCCAGCATTTGCTCCTTGCGGTAAACCAGATTGCTCGCATTAAACGTCGCCAGCTCAAAACCATGCCCGTGCGTAATCGCATCGGTCGGGCAAGCCTCCACGCAATATCCGCAAAAAATACACCGGTTGTAATCGATGTTGTAGGTTTTGGCGTAGCGTTCGGCGCCGCTTACGCGGTGTTCGGCAGTGTTGTCGGCGGCTTCGATGTAGATGCAATTCGAGGGACAGTTGGCGGCGCACAAGAAACAGGCTACGCACTTTTCCAGTCCGTTTTCGTCGCGTTGCAGGACGTGAGCGCCGCGGAAGCGGGCTTCGATGCGAGCGCCGCGCAGCGGACCTTTCCCGTCGGGATAATTTTCAACCGTCGTCGGTTGGAACATCTCCATGAAGGTGATGCTCATGCCCTTGGCGATGGCGGCTATGTTCTTCAGGACCGGCATTGCTCTTAGTATACCGTATCGCGAAAGCTGGGTTGGTCGGCGCGCACCGACGGCCAGCGGCCTAGGAAAGCTCTTAGGAAGCGCTTCTTGGGAAATGGGTTAAGATGACGGGCTGAGATGCCTCCCGCAAGCGCCAACCTTCCTGCAGCCCCTAACCCTCCCGCCAACATTCCTGATTGTCAGCTTAGCTTATTCCGTCGCTACGTTCTTGTGGTGCAACGTGTCGAGAGGTTCGCGGGCATCCTCTGGGTTCCGCTTTCGCCGGCCATCCCATTGCTTCGAGTCCCGGTGTTTCGGTGGGTGGTGCGTGCGTTTGTATCCCGCCATATCGAACGAGTGGTCGAGCAACTGGATCGCTGCTACCAGCTAAGATTGGCGACCGATGCAAGCGACTCCGACGATTGGAAAAAGCTGAGCGATCAGGCCGAAGCGATGGATGCGGGCCTGCCTCCGTTCCTGTCAGCAAAGTGGGCGCTCATCCTGACAGCACTGGTTTTCGTTTTCCTGACTGGAAAACTTGTTCCCGCAGCCGATTTCGCCTTAATCGCAAAAATGATGGCTGCGATTGTCACCATCAGCCCGGACAAGCTGACCGAGTTGGCGGCGGAGCCGGGCATCAGCAATGCGTTTTGGCGAATGGTGGGAGTGGCATTAATGATGTTCGTCGTCATCGCTCCCATCGTCATTTATCACTTCCGCTTTAAGCGGATGCTGTTTAACTGCCCGGAAGCCGCGCTTGCCGCAGCACCCCGGGGCGCAGCGATTACTAGTATCTGGAAGGAGCGGTCGGTCTCTGCGGACAGCGTTTACATGCTGGAACGCGACCTGTTCGCGAAGCTGGAAGAGCCTGTCCCGCAGGAGATCGCCGTGGACCTGCTGGCTGTTATCGGGGGTTTCCTATTTCTTCTCGCGTGTGGTGGGGCACTCGGAATTTTTGGATGGAAATTGATGAAGCTGAATCGGTCTCTCGGTCGCGAGTTTTTGGCTGGCGCGGCGCTACTTTTGATTATTGTCGGATTCCTAATCGGTTCCGCAATCCTCGAAATGCGGAAGAGATCGGGCCCGCTTGAGCCCGAGCGGCGGATTCAGGCTCAGAAGTGAATGGTGCGATCACCCGATCTTTCCCATAAGGGTGAAGCTGCGAAATCTTCAAAGTCTCATGAGGTTCGCAATTGGGAATGTCCCATCCTCTGCAAAGCGCAAAGGATGGCCACCCCGCCCGTCAGCTATACAATCCTAATCGACCGAGGAGACAAGCAAATGCCCTCTGTTCTAATCGGGCAACGGATCACAGGTCCTCAAAACGAGATATACGTTATTACCGATTTCTTGGGACGCGGTGCCTTTGGCGAGGTGTACCGGGCTAATGGGGAGACAACCGGTGCCGTGATCGCAGTAAAGCTGCTCCCTATGGGTCAACTATCGGACGACACTTCAAGAAGAGCCTTACTCAACGAGATCAAGGCGGCCCAGCAGATCAATCATCCAAACGTCGTGCGAGTGCTACATATAGACGAGGGTTCGAACCCAGACCTCGGGCCGTATGTATGTATGGAATATATCTCTGGTGGTACTCTGGCGCAGTTACTACGCGCGCAAGGAAAGGCAGGCACGCAGATTCCATTGGCAAGAGCTCTTGAGATGATGATTGACATTGCGCAGGGAGTGCGGGCGATAAACGAGAAATTAATTCATCGAGACATCAAGCCAGACAACATCCTAATCGAAGGCAAAATCCTCAAGATAAGCGACTTCGGTATCTCAAAATTTGTTGATGAGAGTACGCGTCTCCACACCTTCAAGGGCGGTCAACACGTTGCGTATATGGCGCCAGAGGGTTGGGCAGGCGACAAAAACACACACAAACTAGACGTGTATGCGGTAGGCGTTGTGTTCTTTGAGATCTTAACAACGAAGCATCCTCTACTGCCGAAGGTCAAAGATCAAGGCAGCATGCGCGATTGGGAAAAGGTGCATTTGTACGAGGCATGCCCGGATGCAAGAGGCCAGCGTAGCGACTCCCCCCTGCCAGTCGCTCAGCTGGTTTCGCGTATGACAGCGAAACGTCCCCAAGATCGCCCTGAGTGGAGCGAGGTGCTCAAAATACTAAGCGACCCTGCAATAGAGCCGGCCGTTACTCCCCATCCGGCAATAGCCGAAGCAATCGCGTCGGCTTTGGCGAAGCACAAAGAGCAGGAGAGGCAGAATCTAGAGTCGGCTCGGAAGGAAAGTGAGGCAGAAACGCAGCGTCTGCTGTACAGCCATTCCTGTAGGGCGTTACTAGAACGTTTTCGGCCCGCAGTCGAACAATTCAATCGAGAGTTTCAGCTTGGCAAGATTAAAGACGTCGAGGAGCATGGAATCACCTACTACCGCCTGCCGGCAGCAAAGACGATCCAAGTCTATTTCTTCGCGCCAAGTCGGACGGAAATCAAGATACGCGGCGGTATGGTCATCGGAGGAGGCTGGATAGGACTTACGGGACTTATAACTGGCCGAAGTGCAAACCTAGTTCTAGTGAGGGAGAGGGACGATGATCTGTACGGCAAATGGGTTGTTTGTGAGATCAAGTTGATGGCTCTCACGAACCCGCAGAAGATCATTGGTCAGTTTGGAATCACCGCTCAGACGGTCGAGCCATTCGGCTTTAACGAGTCATTCTTTTACGATCAGATACGATACGCCCAGGGCGGACTCCACGTTTTTACATATCACTTCATCGACAACGTAGAGGACTACTTCGCCGGCCTGATCGCTGAAGGATGCAAATAGGACTTCGGGTGAAAACACGTTTCTAGATCTGCCAGTAAGGCCATCGACTAGGGAAAACGTGGGGAAAGCTGTTCCTAGTTTTCCTCCAACAAATTAAAATCTGGTAGGGGCTGGCCCTCCAGGCTCTACGGTTGATATATCTGTACGTACTGGACTGGTTCGTAAGTCTGCCCTGTTCCGGCAAAGCAATACAGTTTCCCGCTATAAACAACTGACCCATTGGCTACAGCGGCCGCAGTCGGCATAGGACTCAGCGGTTTACTCCAGATATTCTTCGAGGGATTGTAGTATTCGGTTACGCCAGTGGCAGGAGGAACTCCATTCGGGAGCCCGCCGGCGACGTAGAGATTGGAGCCAATAACGCCACTGCACGCTCCATTTCTTGGATTAGGGTCGGATGCTAACGAAGTCCATGGCGCATTGGTCGTTATGTCATAAGCCTCATTATCGCCGTGGTCGCCATTCGATGCGTATCCATCTGCGGCGACGATCCTAGTACCGAACAAGCCTGCCGTAATATCGGTCTTGCCCACCAGTAGCGGCTCAAGGCTCTCTGTATTCCATAAGTGCGTCGAAGTATTGTAACTTTCAACGGTATCTAAGTACTCGCCGTTGTAACCGCCGATAACATAGATCAGATTCCCGCTTACGACTGCCACCGCACCAACCCTAGGAGTGGGCATGGCAGTTGGTCCCTCAACCCACCTATTAGTTTTCGGGTTGAACATCCATACTGCTCCCGTGAACGTTCTGCCATCAGGGCTACCACCAATTATGTACAAAATGTTTTTAACGACTGCAGCGGTTCCATCGAAGAGTGGATTCGGAAACGATTTAGCTTGAGGGAGCCAAGTATTCGTGGCGGGATCATAGATTTGATTGTCGGAAATAATATTTCCGGAAGCATCTTTTCCGCCGACCATGTAGATCAGGCCCTCTACAACTCCTGCAGCCGTCCCACCGACAGCAATACCAGGCGAGCCAATGGCAAAGCTTTGCCATTGATTATGATTGCTGACCTGAGATTGCGCAACAACTGCGGATAACAATGCGGATAACAATAATGTGGGCAACAGAAGTTTGTTCATTGAAGGCTCAACTCCGCGTTAGAGTGGAGCATGACAAGACAAATAACTCCGAGTCAAGTGAATATTTCAAGAATCTGATCAGGGGCTGGCCCAGCTTTGCCACAATTGTGGCTGCCCCAGCTTTGCCTCTTTTTGTGTTCAGTCTCATGACATCCTTTACAAAACGTCTCGATACATGCTTTACACTCCCGCGCGAGTGCAGCGAGCGCGGGAGCAACCATGGTTTG